>JGI24703J35330_11748858_pt1 | contig 56968 bp, 45 predicted proteins | sample TergutNt197P1_FD_35330 | JGI IMG/M metagenome (IMG submission 35330)
AAAGTGCAACAAAGTAACAAACCAAATTAACAAGGGATTTAATCGTTCGGGGACACAACGCTGTATGTGCAAGGAGTGCGGCATTATCTACACATTATAATCAAACCACTTGCAAAAGGTTTAATAATGTGATATAATATAATCATGAGTTATGATATAAAATTACGCCGTCGAGCAATAGAATATTGGAACGACGGACACAGCAAAGCAGAAACAGCCGCCGTGTTTAAAGTAGGCACAACCACTCCGTTCCGAGTACAACGATGAATATGTACTTGCACTCATTCCAAAAAGCACTGGCAATCGCTACGGCTCTGGGCAATCGCTACGGCTCTGGAAAAGTGGCAGGACTGTCGGCGTCGAAAAACGCGAGTCGGCGTAGGTTGAAATAAGATACATCAAGTATCTTTTAAGTATCAAACGCCCGATTTCGAGGTAAAATAAAACCGCAATCCCGCTCATAGAGCGAGATTGCGGAATTGGGCTATCAGGATTTGAAAATTCCAAATGGGTGGATTTTCAATGTGGTCTAATGAAATTAAATCTCAAGTGAGTGGATTTTCGAGGAGGTCTAATGAAATTAAATCGAATGTTCGGGATTCTTACAATCCTTTTGCAAAAAGAAAAAGTTACGGCAGCTTTGCTTGCAGAAAAGTTTGAAGTCAACCGTCGAACAATCGGTCGGGATATAGACGCACTCTGTATGGCTGGAATCCCGATTATCACACAACAAGGTGCAGGTGGCGGAATTTCGATTGAAGAGGGCTATGGACTATATTCGGGCAATGATACATCTGAATTGTTCTCAAAAGTGATTAATATCGACCTTTATTCGTATTACCGCGAATTGTTACCCCAAAAAGTCGAGCAGTTAAAATATGCTGCTGTTCAAAGACAGTTAGTCGAGTTTGATTATTTTTACAGTAAAGGTGAATCACACCGTAAAATTGAGCCATATTTTGTGATGTATCAATGGTCATCATGGTATGTGTACGGATTTTGCTTAAAACGGCAAGATTGGAGAATGTTCAAGCTACTTAGAATGCAGAACTTACAAACTTGTGATGAAATCTTTGCACAACGAGAAATTCCTTCTAACGAAAAAATCGATATGGATTTTAGTCTCCCTACCAATTCTGAAGATTTATATGTAGTTGCGTTATTTGACAAGTCGGTAAAATATATGCTTGTAGAGGAATTTGGCACAGAGTGCTATAACGAAACAGATGATGGATTATTGTTTGAACTCGATTTTTCGTACATAGTTTTTGAATACAACTCTGAGGAAACTAATCACGAATTTTTAGTCAACTGGCTGTGGGGATTCGGAAATAAAGTTAAAATCCTGCGGCCTATGCGTGTTATAGATGAAATTAAAACACTCGCTGAAAATATTTTAAAATTTTATGAATGAATAGGGCATACTGTTGTCGTATTTAGTGTGGTATACTGTAAAAAAACTAAGAAAGCGAGAATTTTAATTATGAACCCGATTGTTAAAAGAGCTGGAGAGCTAATCAATTCAAAAACTGGTTACATTGGTAATGGTATGGGGGGATACGCTGTTGTCACGCTGATTGACGAAAACGGATATCCGTCTTCATCAACTATGTCTATTTCCAAAGCTGATGGAGTTAAATGGCTAACGTTTTTGACTGACTCTAACGGTGTAAAAGCAAAACGAATTTCTAATTGTAACAAGGCGTGTGTTTGCCTTGCTTCGAGTGAGTATCATATTTCACTGACTGGTACAGCTGAAATCATAACCGATAACGCTGTAAAAAAAGAAAATTGGCAACAACCTATTGTTGATTATTTCAAAGCTAACCATGATGACCCAAATTGGGCAGTTTTGCGGTTCACTGCCGAAACGTACAACGTCTTTTTCGCCGATGACGATACCGAAGAAAAAGGTAATGTTAAATAATTACAACGTTAAGTACTTTTCAAGCAGTCAAAAAAGAAAGAAGGTAAAAATAATGTTAATACCAACGATTTCATTTCAAGGAAATTGTGATGAGGCGATTAATTACTACAAAGAAACACTCGATGCTAAAGCTGAGAACATAGCTTATTTAAAAGACTCACCAAAAGAATTTTTGGAATCACCAGAACTTTTAGAAGCAATGGGTGGCAATCTACCACCGAATTTTGTGACATATTCAGAAGTGACTATTTCAGATACTCTTCTCTGTATGACTGATGGAGGCGAAAAACCGATTACAGGCGATTTTTTTTCGATGATGCTGGCGTTTGATTCGGCTGATGAAGTTACTGCTACTTTTGAAAAGCTGTCCAAAGACGGAAAAGTCGTGCAACCACTCGCTAAACAATTCTGGGCTGACCTCTGCGGTGATGTGGTGGACAAATTCGGGATTAACTGGCATATCTGCACCGAAAGCTGTTCCGCTTCAGAGTAAGTATAGATGTCAACTTTCCGAGGGGCAATATGGATACCCAAAAAAGGATTATTTTTTAAAAAATTCAAAAAAGTGTTGACTTTCGTCAAAAATTGTGCTATAATGTAAATTGTCTGGTAGAAACAAGCCCTTCTTTCATGTGTGAAAGGACAACTATATAATGAAACACAAATTTGAACCTGCGTCTTGTTGCATGATTGCAGGAAGTGCTGTGAATGATTTAGAGTTCGGACAAGATGAGAAACATCCTTATTGTGTGAAGCTGAAGTTATCTATTTGTGAGCGAATACTTAATCTCTGCGACCAAGGAATTATTGATTTCTTCACTACTGCAGAGCGAGGAGTGGCGTTCTATGCGGCTGAAGCGGTTATTGCCGCACGACACCTCCGCCCTAGTTACTCACCACGGCTTCATATCGTAATGCCATACGAGAACCAAGCCAACCGCTGGAGTTCTGATTTGCAAGAGCGATTTTACCAACTTCACGCCGACGCATATTCTGTAGACATATTGCAAACACAGTATACTAAGGACTGTTACTCCAAAGCTGATGAGTTTATGCTGAAACAATGTTCAGTGTTTCTAACGGATAATGGTAATTCAGCACTCGCAAAAATTGCCAAGAGAAAAGGTAAACAAGTTGAACTCTTGTCTGAATCTGATGCCACACCTGCACGGAGACGTGTGTTATTCCCGAATTTGACTGGGGCTAAGCGTATTGCTGTTGTAGCTGCTGTGTGTGTTGTGTTTGCCGCAACCTTGGCTCAAGGAATATCGATGACATTCGTGGATGACAAGCTCGTTGTATGGTTTCGAGAACTCATGAGTTCTGATGGAAATAAACATGTGGTTTTTTTTAACGAAATTCGTGAATATGGCTCTGTTGAAGAATTGATTGAAGCTGAAAATGTTGACATCTTATTTCCTACAAATCAAAGATTTGAGCGGTTTGAAGCATATAATATTGGCGACATCTTGCATATAGTAATAACTACAACAGAACCTTTTGTTAGGTTTAGTGTAGACATAAATGCTGGCATAATAGTAGAGCAGTACTTTGTTGAGTGGGACGGATTCTATCAAGTAGGATGGACTGAAAATGGCAATTATTACAGAGTGCTTACAACTGATAGTCTGTTACTATCAGAAATAATAGAAAATTTAGTTAGGAATTAAAAAATGAAAAAAGCATTTTTAAGGTCGGTAGCAGCACTGATGGTTGCTTGTATGTTTGTGTTGACATTCGGTGGATTTACAAGTGAAGGAGTTGTTGTGACAAACGATGGTTTTACCGAGATTATTATTTACGGCGTTGATTGTAGCGAAAAAGAACAACAGATTATCGCTGCTCTCAATGGCGAGGTACTTATATCACCAATGAACATCCTCTGTTTTTTCGGGCATAATATGTCAACAATATATGCTGTCGTAACCGAACATCGTTTTTTTACAACGTCTCCACGTTGTCGTCAAACCAGACACAGAGTGAGCACTTGCACTCGCAATAATTGCCAATATATCTTGACGACATTTATCCGTCAAGATAGAATTACTTGTTGTTAGTGACCGTGTGATGATATTAGAAATAATGTAAATTTTTAGTAAGCTGTCTTGAATAGATGGCTTGCTTTTTTCGCTTTTACTCTGCTTGCGAAAATGGCTTCGCTCGGACAATGCCAAATGAATTGAGTTAAACTACAACATAACCCCCCATTCTTGTAAAAATCAAGAATGGGGATAATTTTATGTTACTACGCATTTAAGAAGGCTTAAAACTGCTCTTCAAATCGACAATGCTATTCCACACGTTTTGATTTTTGCTGTCTAAGCAGAAATATCCAGTACGCACGAATTGAAAACGCTCACCCGCTTTGGCTTCTGATAATGATTTCTCGAGTTTTACGCCTTCTATTTGGCGGACAGAATTTCGGTTTAAAAACTCGTTATAATCACCAGTAATTTCTTCGGCAGTGAACAATCTCTCGTATTGCATGACTGTGCTTTCGATACAATGCTCCGCCGATAACCAGTGGATTGTTCCTTTAACTTTACGTCCATCTGCTGGAACACCGTTAGATGTTTCTAAATCAGCAGTGCAGAGCAATTCGACGATTTCACCATTTATACCCTTAACAATTTCTTCACATTTGATGATGTAAGAACCCATAAGTCTTACTTCCGTACCTAGTTTTAATCGGTGAAATTTTGGTGGCGGAATTTCCGCAAAGTCAGAGCGTTCTATATAAAGTTGTCGAGTGAAAGGCAAATCCCTCCGCCCAAATTCGGCGTTACCGGGGTGATTTGCAATTGAAAATGTTTCGACTTCGGGCTTAACTGGATAGTTTATAATCGTGACAAGCAGAGATTCTAACACAGCTATTTTTCTGTATGCCTTGGCATTTAGTTCTTCTCGCATACAATGCTCAAGCATCTCGACTGAAACTATACTCTGCGATTTTGAATAACCAGCTCTATCAAGAAAATCGTTGATTGCTGAGGGAGTATATCCACGGCGACGTAAACCACATAGTGTCGGCATACGAGGGTCGTCCCAACCATCTACTAATTTGGTTTCAACGAGTTCGCGCAGGTATCGTTTACTCATTACAGTATATGTCATATTCAATCTTGCAAATTCGTATTGTTCAGGTCGCGCTTTACGTATTGGGTGAGCGAAAACGTTTTCTACTACCCAGTTATACAAAGGGCGATGATTTTCAAATTCAATCGAACAGCATGAGTGAGTAATCCCCTCAAGTGCGTCTTGAATCGGGTGCGAAAAATCATACAAAGGATAAATGCACCACTTATCGCCAGTTCTGTGATGAGTGGTGTAGTTTATGCGATAAATTGCAGGGTCACGCATATTCATATTAGGTGATGTCATATCGATTTTAGCTCTAAGTGTACAAGCCCCAACAGGGAATTCGCCAACTTTCATTCGTGAAAACAAGTCAAGATTTTCATCAACAGAACGCTCTCTGAAAGGGCTATCTTGACCTGATTCGGTGAGTGTTCCGCGCATTTCACGCATTTGCTCTGGTGATAAATCGCAAACATATGCCAAGTCTTTTTTAATTAGCTCAACTGCAAACTCATAACACTTCTCGAAATAATCTGAACCGAAGAAAATCCCACCAGAGGGTTCTTCGCCGATTAGCCATACCAAGTCTTCGCGTATTGAACGAACATATTCGTCATCTTCACGTTCAGGGTTAGTATCGTCATATCTTAGATTAAACAGCCCTCCAAAACGGTTCGCTGATGTGTAATTGATTCTAATCGCCTTAGCGCTACCTATATGAAGATAGCCATTAGGTTCAGGCGGAAAACGTGTATGAATCTGACCAACATTTTCCTCCGCTAAGTCTTTTTCGATAATATCGTGAATAAAATTTGCAGGATATTCCATTTTTGATTGTTATTCCTTTCGTTGGACTTCTTTTGAAATTTCAAAAAATTTAGTTCGGGGTTCAAAACGAATAGAGCTATTTAACATAAAACTTTGAATTCGTCAAGCAAAATATTCGATGGAGTGTGGAAATCAAGAAAACAGATTTTAAGTTTGACATGCCAAATATAGCTGTTTAGTGCCATAACAATTTTTAAGTAACGCTCCTTCGATTGAGCGTTTAGAAGCAATTCTTTCGGCGAACTCACGGTCATAATAAGGTTCTACTCTTGTTATGATTTGTGCTTTTGTTACACCACAATAATAACAATGTTCAAAATTAGAGTATAGAACACTAGAAGGCTGTGAAGGTTCAGGGCGTGGGAGTATTTCATCAAAGTAATCAGCACGTTGTTCTAAGAAACCAAGCATAAAATCGACTTGACCAGTCCAGGTGTCAATCGCCGCCACGTGAGGAGGGTTTGGCCAAGTAAAAACACCAAGAATATCGTGGCGTTCAAAATTGTGTTCAAAAGCAGTTTGATATCTTAGCGAAAGTTCACGGACGTGTTCAATCGTTTCGTCTACAGCTTGTCGTGCGAAATGATGCCAGCGTTCTGCTACTGCTTGCCTAAACTCTGGAATAGCAAAAAGCTCAACCGCCCAGTACCAAGTGTTGCGCGGAAGAGCGGAGCGTGGTTCGGTTCGAGCGGTCCAGTAAGCGTTTTGTGCGGCAATGTCAAAATCCCACACTGGTGCCATGTGGAGCTTTCGTTCATCGCCTTGCCCTCTGATTTTCATAAAAACACTGTTCCAGCCAGCATCAGTGTTCACGAATATCTGCTGTACCAACATAAAATCTACCATTGACGGAATGTCAACTAGAGCAGCAACCCTCTCAAAATCACGCGAACGCATTGCACGCCCTACACGGTCAAGAAAATCACGAGCATACTCTAAATGTTCAGGTGTGGCATTGTTCGGAAAACGAACTTCATAAAGATTATCACGTGCAGTTCCGCCACTACGGCTGTTACCAGTAATGCCGTTGGGATGAGTGTTTACACGAATATAATGGATTCCTTCAATATTACCACCACGATAAAGCCGTGAATCTTGTTCTATAAAATAATCTGTTAATGCAGGGTCTGAGTGACCTTCTAAATTCGCTCTACCAGGACCTATGCTTCTTTCATCGGCAAGCATATAGACACCCATATATTCGTCATTAACATACAGGTGCATAAATCTTGCAAAAGGTGCCCAGCACATTCCATCGAGCTTATTGCCCAAATGATACGCAGTGTAATTTCTGAGTAGTGATTTATCGCCATGGTTCGCAATTAAAACCCAGTCTCTATGGCGTGGACCGCTTGCAACCATCGCACGGTTTCCGCTATTGAATCGCAATCGCAGTGAGCGTTTTTCAGGGTGATTACTCCAGCTCGAAGCCCCACGCCCACGAATCCTCCCCATAGCACCGCTGAAATTGAGATTATCACGCTCCATGCCCGTTAAATCAAAGCGTGAATCAATCCAGAGAGTTCGTTCGACAAACGGTATCCCGTTCGCTTGAATGGTTAGCGTAGGAAAGTCTTCTTGTGGTGTAGTTGTAGTGTTTGACAAAAACGTAACTGTATCACTCGAAATAGGGAAAGTGGCAATAGCAGTTGGAGCTGACAATGTTAGCGATAATACTAACGGAATTATTAATAAAATTAAAATTTTTTTCATTATACCTCCTTAGTAGTCCACCATAAATTCTAACTACGAGTTCGTTAATTTCTATGAAATTCTACTGGCAAGCCTACCAAATACCGCAACACTTCTAAAGCATCGCCTATATCTATTTCTCCATTTGCATTAAAATCATGCGTCCCTATTGTGACTCTGTTCTGATTAATGATAATGATATATTTTTCATAGCTTCTTATAATTTTTTCTTAAACCTTAAGTTCAAATTCTCTTCATCGTCTATTTTAAGTTCAATTGTTTTGATGTATTTGTCACAAAATCGCTTTTTTTCTAAGTCTGACATTTCAATTCTTGTTTGCATAAAAGTGTGAGTCAAAATATCATTTATGTTCAGGCTTACACGAGCATTGATATAATTTTGGGCAGTAGTGAGTAGCATAGAAGTTTTCATATCATCACTATCACCAGTGTAAAATTTGTCTAGATAACAATAGAAGATTTTGCCATCTTGTAGCACTTGTTTTGTGAGCGAACTTGTTTTTTCATGCTCAATCATTACAAGAAAGTTTGCCTCTTCGAGAGAAGAAATTAAACCCCAATAATCTGAATCGCTTGATGCTAAGATAAACGAATCAGCTTTCCCTTGATAGAACTCTTTACTCACCCCGAGAGCTAACTTCATATCAACCATTGATTTGTTATCTTTGATACGTTCAACCAAGATATACTCGACAGGTATGTCTACAAAATTTTCGAGCGAATTCCAAGTAGAAATGGTATTTACATCATCATACAAAATAATTTTTGCGATTTTATCGCGATACTCACGTTCAAGCCCTCTAAAAGCTGCAAATAACTTGTACGGGTCAGAGTTTTCGCAATCTACCACAAAAATAGTGTTATTACTATTTTCTATAAAATCATAAATTGCATTTTTAGTATGCCCGCTAACATCGGTTACTTTACTGAAATCTGTAAAATCGTCATAATTCCATCTGTAAAGCAGTTCTACAAACTTTTTATCGGTATACAAAATATTCCCATAATCAGTAGGTCTCCAATTGATGTAAACTTGGTATGGATAAAATTGAAATCCGTTATAATAAGTTTCTGCCGCTTGTTTAATTCCAGCTTCAGTATATCCGTTAGGCATAATGAATAAATCTTTCAGATATTCCCAATTTAGCCATGATGGAAACAATACTTGGCAATTGTTGATTTTATCGGCAATTAGTTTATTTATATCAATAATTAACTGTGTGAGTTTTAAGTTGCCTTTTAGATTTATTCCGTCATCTGAAAGCCTTGTCACAATCTTTTCTACTGGTATATCACATCTATCATAGATACTCGCAGTCGCAGAACACCAACTTTTATGCTCGGATTTCATTATACGGACAATTGCACCGAATTTACGTTCAATCGCAGTTCGTAAACTGCATAAATCTCTGATATTACGTGCGTTTTTATCAAGCTCATATTTTTTGAAAAATTCGATTTTAGGTGGTTCACTTTCGTTTGCAAAAATCCTCTCGGGTACACCTATTAAATACGACACTATTGATATGATTGCAAAAGTATTTCCAGCATAAGCGATTTGTTGTGCTGGGGTATGTCGTGAATCAATTTCAGATTCATGCGAAATTATGGGGTTTAAATCCGTTTTATTATGCCCAATTGGATTAGGCTGAAGTATGCTTGTCAGCATAGTTTGATTTTCTCCTTTTTGTTCAAAATTATTCAGAATCTGAGTTCTCAAATATTTTTTTGAGCTGGTTTTCGAGAGAATTAGAAAAACTCTCATGAACTAATAATGAAATCTCATCAATTCCAGTAGTAATCAAAAGTGGTGAGCATTCGAGGTTTTGTAGAATTGCAAATACTTTTGCAGCGAACCCAACTCCATCGACCATTTCGGGCGATTTGATGACTATTTTTGCATTCCCACAATTTATGAGCGGTCTAACTTTGATTTCTTGATTTTTAACAATCATCAGAAATTTAGATGTATCACATCCATCAAAAGTAAACCCTAATCCAACTTTATCAGGGATTGAAGGTAGTCCAGTAATTCCAGCAATCATGTCTATATTAATCTTGACTTCTGCCGCTTTTTCAAGTATCCCGCATATAAACAAATTTTCTTCTAAACTTTTGTGTGAACTTGAAATGCAATCAAAAATTGCAAGTGATTGATTTTTATTTGTTGTGATTTGTATCATTATGTCTCTCCAGTTGTTTTAAATCGAGTACTGATGTTCAGATTGAACTTAATAAATCGCTCATATCGTATAACCCTTTTGGTTTGTTTTTCAAGAAAATTGCAGCATTAATCGCACCTACTGCGAAAACCTCTTTAGATAACGCTGAGTGTGATAACGAAATAACCTCATCATGTCCAGCGAATATAACTTCGTGTTCTCCGACAATCGTTCCACCTCTAATCGCATGAATCCCGATTTCGGAAGATTTGCGAGATTTTAGTGCGGTATGACGGTCATAAACGTACTGTTTTTTTCTTACAAATTCACTGTTAATCGAATCAGCGAGCATTAGAGCGGTTCCTGATGGTGCATCTTTTTTAAGATTATGATGCTTTTCAATGATTTCTATATCGAATTGTTCACCTAATACTCTAACTGCACGTTTAGCCAAGTCTTGCAATAGATTAATTCCAAGCGACATATTACCTGAAAAAAATACTGGAATTTGTGCGGCCGCATTTTTAATTTGGCTAATCTCATCATTGTTATAACCAGTTGTTGCCGCCACAAGTGGAATGTTTTTAGTCTTGCAATAAGTCAACAAGTCAGTGAGAGCAGACGGGTGCGAAAAATCAATAATCACTTCTGGTTTACCGAAGTTTGAGCTTAGCCCCGAAAGCTCCGACAGTTTAGAGACAACTGAAAAACCTTCTGGTGGAGTGCTTTCACAGATATCAATACCAGCGATGATTTGACAATCGGCTCTTTGCTCTACAAGTTCTGCGATTACACGCCCCATCTTACCACACGCCCCTGATAAAACTATGTTAGTTGTTTTCATGCTTTACTTTTCCCTTAACTTTTGAATTGAAAATTGCCTTAGAGCAACCCAGCTGATTTTAGTGAATTTTCGAGTGTAGCTAACGACGATTTGTCCATTTCATAGAGAGGCATACGACAACCTCCAACATTTTTGCCCATGAAATTCATTGCCGTTTTAATCGGAACAGGGTTCACATCTAATTTCAATAAATCCATAAATAGATTTAAGTATTTGAGTTGTAGCACACCAGCGGATTTAAAGTCGTTATCAAGACAGGCCTTACAAATATCACGCATAACAGTAGGCACGATATTCGCCGCAACTGAAACTACACCTTTTGCACCGAGCGACATCGCTGGAACAGTCAACGCATCGTCACCTATATAAACATCTAAGTTGTCACCACACGCTTCGATAATTCTTGACAGGTAGTTTATACAACCACCAGCTTCTTTTACTGCTACTATTCGGGGATGTTTTGCGAGTTCTACAAAAGTTTCAATTTCGATATTTACACAAGTTCGCCCTGGAATGTTGTATAACATAATTGGAATATTAGTAGCGTCTGCAATAGTGGTAAAGTTAGCAATAAGCCCTCTTTGAGATGATTTGTTATAATACGGTGTCATCAAAAGCAGTGCATCAGCCCCCGCTTTTTCAGCGTTTTGTGAAAGTGACAGCATATACGCCGTATCATTACTCCCAGTGCCAGCGATTACTGGAATCCGCCCGTTAGTTTTTTCTACAGCGAATCTAATACACTGAACGTGTTCGTCATCACCTAGAGTAGACGCTTCACCAGTAGTACCACAGACTATGAGTGCCTTTGAACCACCTGTGATTTGCTCTTCAATCAGATTTGCAAAAACATCATAGTTTACACTTAAATCTGCGTTCATCGGAGTGGCAATCGCTACTCCGCAACCTGTAAAAATTGTATTTTTAGTCATATGATTTTCTCCCTAAGTTTATATTTGTCTATAACCGTTCAGTTAAAAAACTAACCGATTATATAAGCCAACGACGCATATTTTTTTGATTAGACCTCATTGGAATTCGCCTTAATCAAAATACCCCTTTTCAGCAAATAATTCCGCCATTAAGACTGCACCACCAGCAGCCCCCCTTAGCGTATTGTGAGAAAGCCCTATGAATTTATAGTCATACACGCTATCTTCACGCAATCTACCGATTGAAATTCCCATACCATTATGCAAATCACGATGTAGATTAGTTTGAGGAAAATTCTCTTCCTCAAAATAAGTCAAAAACTTTTCAGGAGCAGATGGCAAGTCTACACCTTTGAACTCATTCCATAAATCGAGAATTTCCTGTTTATTCGGCTTGTTGGCGGAATTAGAAAATTTCACGAATACCGCTGCCATATGCCCATCACTTGCAGGAACGCGGATACACTGCGTCGAAATTTGAGGCGAACTTGCAACAGCTATTTCACCACCTTCAATCTTACCCCAAATTTTTAGTGGCTCTAATTCTGATTTCTGCTCCTCACCACCTATAAATGGAATGATGTTATCCACCATTTCAGGCCAAGTTTCAAAGTTTTTGCCAGCCCCAGAAATCGCTTGATAGGTGCATACGATTACATTTTCGATTCCAAACTTTAATAGCGGATGAAGTATAGGAACATAACTCTGAATCGAACAATTCGATTTTACTGCAACAAACCCTCGTTTAGTACCAAGGCGTTTTCTTTGTTCAAGCACGATTTCGGCGTGTTCAGGATTTATTTCTGGTATAATCATCGGAACATCTGATGTTCCTCTATGTGCAGAGTTGTTAGAAATCACCGGAATTTCTGCTTTAGCATACGCTTCTTCTAAATCCCTAATTTCTTCTTTTTTCATATCTACTGCACAGAATACAAAATCTACCTGTTCTCCAATTGATTTTATCGCTGATGCGTCTAACACAGTCATATTTTTGAATTTTTCAGGTAGTGGTGCTTCCATAAGCCAACGTTTTTTCATAAGTTCGCCATATTTCTGACCCGCTGAGCGTGGTGATGCTGCTAACACAGTCACATTAAACCATGGATGCTTTTCAAGCAATAACGCAAATCTTTGCCCTACCATACCAGTAGCACCAACTATTCCTACATTGAAATTTTTCATTATTTTAAAACCTCTTTATAAATTATTACTCCGCAACGAAAGTTTTGTCAAATCGGGCAAACTTCGAGTTGCCTGCTCGTCGGCAGCGACACCGACACCGCAACTTTCGTTTTGCAAAGCCCGATTTTGCCTTTCGTTGTTTGAAATGGCTCTGTGGTTCGCCTCTTCGAGGCAACAACCACAGGTAGCCGTTATTAAACCGCAAAACTCTTGACAAGAGCTTTGTTACGGTTTAATATATCGAATTTTATACTATAATAATCATATTATCAGATTTTGTCCCATATGTCAAGACATTTGAAATTTAATTTTTGCAAAATAGTAAAATAAAATTTGACAAGAGATTACAATTATGGTATAATAGCCAAACAAGAGCATCCCCCAGAGTGGTGAATCGGTTATACTTAATTGGACAGGTTTAAGGTTTTCGTGATATAATAGAAACGAAAAGGAGAAATGATATCATGAAAAAGAAAAACAAAATTTACAAAGAGGAGTTCAAACAGCAAACCGTAAAACTCTATGCGAAGTGTCTACTTTTTAAGCACTATTCAACCGTTCCAGTGCTTTGTTTAGTCAACTATTTCGCCGCTGTTGACATGAAAAATCAACATATAGCATGATTTAGACATAAAAACAGGACTTTACTTACAAGATAAAGTCCTGTTAAATTTGGAGTCGGGGAGAATCGAACTCCCGTCCGAAAACCCATCCGAGTGCATTTCTACAAGCTTATTCTCTTTACTAATTTACTAAGTCACACTTCGCCAAGAGACAGGCTAAGCACAACCGAAGTCCTTTAATGTTCTCGAAGTTACAGGACTCTCACCCCGAGAAGGGAGCGCTAATTAATGCCCATGCAAAGCCGCGCTACTCTAAGCATAGACAAGGCTACATTTAGGCAGCCATTGCAGCAGGTGCTGCGTAAACGTTATTGTTATTAGCGTTTATATTTTTGTGTCCTTCGATTAAGGAGATTAGGACGCACTCCGCTTGCTTAACACTTTTTTGAATCCCCGTCGAAACCATTGCGACCCCATTCTTGTTGTCATCCACAACAAAGCACAGCTTTGCTTGTGGGCATCTTTTTAATCTATTATATTCATTATACAATCAGAATAAACATTTGTCAATCCTTTTTGAACTTATTTTGAAAAAAATATTTAATTTACCATCAATTTATCACTAAAACACTTGAAATTTCAGTCAAAATAGTGTAAAATAATAATTGGCGGTCTATATTGGAACGCTGAAATGTTCGGTAACACCGCAGGGCAAAGCTCTCGAAGAGCAGGCTTTGCCCTGCTTGACAGACACTCGCCTTGCACCCCTCGCGCTTCGCTCGCGAGAACCGACGAGATCGTCGTGGTATTACACCCGAACTTTAAATAAAAACGATGAATAGGAAATCAATCATATGATTAATAATGAAAGCTACAAATCGGCTGGAGTTGACGTTCATGCTGGATATAAAGCGGTCGAACTTATGAAATCTCACGTCGAGAACACCCATAAGCAAAACAATATTGGGAGTGCTGGAAAAGTTCCTGAATCGCTCGGCGGATTCGGTGGTATGTTTATTCCCAACTTGCAGGGTATGCAAGAACCCGTTCTTGTTTCAGGAACAGATGGCGTGGGAACTAAGTTAGACGTGGCTTTCTATGCAAACAAGCTCGACCAAATCGGGATTGATTTAGTCGCTATGTGTGTTAATGACATTGTATGTTGTGGAGCTAAACCACTGTTCTTTTTAGATTACATCAGCACGCCTAAATGTGAACCTGAAATAATCAGCACAATCGTGAGTGGAATTTCTGAAGGATGCGTTCAAGCAGGCTGTGCATTAATCGGCGGCGAAACTGCAGAACACCCAGGCACACAAGCATTTGATTTTGCGGGATTCTGTACTGGAATCGTTGATAAATCAAAAGTAATTTCTAAAACCGCTAAAGCTGGAGATATTATAATCGGGCTAGAATCAAATGGTGTACATTCAAACGGATTTTCCCTGATTCGCAAAGTATTTAACATCAAAAAAGAGAGGATTGACGAAATCAACAAAGTCGATGGTGGGTCATTGTTTGATGAGCTTTTGAAACCTACTAAGATTTATATCAAACCAGTTCTCGCTTTGATTGACAATGAAAGTGCAATTCTTTCTAAATGTAATAATTCACAAGAACATTCGCCTTGTCTAAATCGCAAAATTAAAGGAATTGCTCACATCACTGGTGGCGGATTTTATGAAAATGTTCCACGATGTCTGCCAGATGGATTTACTGCGGAAATCAAAAAAAACAGCTATGAAATCCCAGAGGTCTTCCAAAAAATAATGTGTGCAGGAAACGTACCTGAATCCGATATGTATGGCACTTTTAATATGGGAATTGGTATGGTCATCGTTGTAGAACTAGAATATGTCGAAACTGCGATTTCTGTCCTACAATCAAACGGAACTAAAGCCTACAAAATTGGTAAAGTGATTGAGGGTGAGGAGCTAAAAATCATATGATTAGCACAAAAAAAATAGCAGTACTCGTTTCAGGTGGCGGAACTAACTTACAGGCGTTAATCGACGAAAAAATCCCGATTGAAATTGTGATTTCTTCCAAATCTGAAAGTGATGCTTACGCACTCACCCGTGCTAAAAATAACGAAATTAAAACCGCTATTGTTGAATGGGATAAGTACAAACCGCTTGAAAATGGAAGACGCATATTCACTGAAAAAATCCTTACTCTTCTACAAAATCACAAAATTGAATTAGTGGTAGCTGCGGGATTTATGGTGATTTTAGATGAACTTCTCTGCAAAGTCTATTCCAATGCAATTGTAAACGTACATCCATCATTGATTCCTTCTTTTAGTGGCGAAGGTTTTTATGGAATAAAAGTTCATAAAGCGGCACTCGAACGCGGGGTAAAGCTGACTGGAGCGACTGTTCATTTTGTGAATGAAATCTGCGATGGTGGTCCTATTATTTTTCAAAAATCGGTGGAAGTCTGCGACGATGATACGCCTGAAACACTCCAAAAACGTGTGATGGAGGTTGAGCGTGAAATTCTTCCGTTAGCAATAAAGCAGATTATGATAAAATGACATAAGCCTTTTGTTGCGGAGTAGTATAGCCGGTAGGTTTAATTAAACTGATTGACTATATTCCACGTTTAAATTAAAATGTTCGGTCAAGGCGATTTTTCTGCGAATAACCGTTGTTATTTAAGGAAAAATCAACGATGTGTGGCGAAAAACAGACCGCAAATATTTGATAGTTTTTAGGTTAATCGACTATAACACCGCAGGGCAAGCTCTGTACCCCTCAATCAAAGCTCGTGAAAACCACCCCTAAAGGAAGGGGCGAGGTATTACACCAGAACTTTCAATAAATTTTCGGAGGTTGCTCTGTGGCACTAGAATTATTATCACCCGCTAGGGATTTAGAATCGGTCAAAGCGGCAATGCTTTTTGGGTCAGACGCAGTCTATGTCGGTGGTAATGAGTTTGGACTTAGAGCAAACGCTGGGTTTAGTATGAACAATCTTTCTAAAGCTGTAGAACTCGTTCATTCGTACAACAAACGCATTTATCTGACTTGTAATATCGTCGCGAATAACGCCGATATAGATGCGTTTGTAAACTTTGTACAAGAAGTTGAAAAAATTGGGATAGATGCGATTATAATCAGCGATTTAGGGTTGTTCAGCGTAGCAAAGCTATACGCACCAAACCTTCCGATTCATATTTCTACACAAGCTGGTGTGATGAATTATGCCACTGCAAACGCACTCTACCATGCAGGTGCAAAAAGAGTCATCCTCGCGCGCGAACTATCGATTACAGAAATCAAACAAATCCGCTTGAAAACTCCACCTGAATTAGAACTCGAAGCGTTTGTTCACGGAGCGTTGTGTATGGGGTTTTCGGGGCGATGCCTGATTTCGAGCTATCTCACCAATCGAGATGCGAATAGTGGCAAATGCGCTCAACCTTGTCGCTGGAGCTATAAAGTTAGCCTTACTGAATCAGAACGCCCTGAAGAAAAATTTGACGTTTTGCAAGACGGTTGTAACGGCACATATTTCTTTAACTCGAAAGACCTTTGTATGCTATCGCATATTGATAAATTAGCCGAAGCCGGAATCCACTCATTCAAAATCGAAGGGCGCGCTAAGACGGCGTATTACACTGGAGTCGTAACCAACGCATATAGAGCGGCAATCGATGCTTATACAAACGGCAAACCTATACCAGACTGGGTGCTAAGAGAAGTTCATTGTGTTAGCCACCGCCAGTATAGCACTGGATTTTATTTCTCTGGTGAATGTTCTAGTGAGAGTATAGAAAAGTGTACAAAAAACCTCCAAAATTATGAAAACTCTGGATACGTTCGTGAGTGTGATTTTGTTGCAGTTGTAGATGACTATTGCGATAAATCTAAAACATACGTAATCATCCAACGCAATTATTTTACAGTAGATGACATACTCGAAATAGTTGCACCAAAATCATCACCAGTACAGATTTTCATAAAAGAATTGCGTAATTCTAAGGGTGAAATTGTTACTATAGCCAATCATGCGACGGAAAAGATGCAACTTTGTATTCAGGGTGAAGACAGATTTGCTGAAGGCTCGTTTATTCGACGTGTGAAAAAGGCTAATAGTGAGGGGGGAGTTTAAATTGAACAAAACTATGAAAAAATCTTTTTCAAAAAATCTCAAAACCAAGCTCAATAAAATAAGAGAACCAGTTAAATCACACCAAAAAGTTTTGGAATATAGCATAGCGTATGGGAGCGATAATGTAGGTGGTGCCAAAAGCCTGATTCATGACAAAATCCTCTCTAACGATGAATATTCGAGGATTTTTCTAAGAGGTGTATTTTTATCGTGCGGAAGTATAAGTGACCCTAAAAAAGACTACCACTTAGAATTATTGCTACCTAATGAAGAAAAGTGCCTTGAATTATTCAATTTTGTTAATGATAGAGGGTTATCCCTAAAAAAGTCAGAACGTAAAGGGAGAGGTAAAAATTCACACAAAACTGTAGCTTTTCTATATTGTAAAACACATGAACAGATTTCTGATTTTTTGGGGTATATAGGTGCAATAAAAGAATCGTTTGATTATATCAATATCACGATTAATAAAGAAATACGCAACAATGTAAATCGTGCTGTTAATTGCGAAACCGCAAACATTGACAAGACCACTCGCGCTGCTGAAAAACATATTCAAGAAATTCGTTATATTTTAGAACTCGAGGAAAAATTACAAAAACGAATCTTGTCTGAACAGCTTAGAGAGGTTGCAAAAATCCGAATTGAAAATGCAGAAATGTCTCTTTTAGAAATCGGCGAATCGCTAAAAACACCTTTAAGCAAAAGTGGTGTAAATCATAGACTAAAGCGAATTAGCGAAATTGCTAATCGGCATAGAGAAGATGAGAATTAAAATTGTGTATAAATGAATTGTTGAGCGTCATATCCAAAACCATATACGCCAAAGATGATTACTCCGAATAGCAGAACGCCGTATACCGTAAATCTAAACGGCATTGGTTTGAGTGCAAGCCATTCACGAACACTACCATCATTTAATAATTTGATTTTGATGTATGCCGATATAAACAAAACTAAAAGTGCCGCACCAATTACAATATAATCTTCCATCTGTAATCCGAGGGTGCTTACTCCGTAAGTGGTAAATTGCCCCCAGCTGAAATCTGTAAAAATCGAGAGGTGTAGACCTACAGTCGTTCTTACTGAATACAAATCAAACGAACGAATGAGGTTCATTAACCAGAACGTACGAAAAATTTCAAAACCAGTATAGAAACGTGAGGCAACTAAATTCGGGAATTTAGTGTTGAAGCGATTGTATAGAGGTTCAAGTTCGGTGGAAATCACAATTATCACACCATTGATTAAACCCCATACGATGAAGTTCCACGAAATGCCGTGCCAAATTCCGGTTGCGAACCACGCAACTAATGTAGCGAGATGTACTGGGATTCGTCGTGCGAGATTGTTCCCTATTCCCCCAATTCGTTTACGCAAAGCTCCACCGAATTTGAGCATAGGTTTACATACTGAAAACGGGTAAAACAGATAATCACGAAACCATGTCCCCATAGTAATATGCCATCTCCGCCAGTATTCGGCTATGTTTCGTGCAAAGAAAGGTTTTACAAAGTTTTCTTTCATAGGTATGCCGAGTGCTTGTCCTATGCCTATTGTTATATCGATTCCGCCAGTAAAGTCGGCGTACAGCACAATCGCATAGAAGAAAAACGCCATCAAAGCATAGATTCCTCGGTATTGTTCGGGAGATTGAATGAGGGTGATTAGTGCTATTGCGAGCCTGTCTGCAATTACGAGCTTCTTGAAAACCCCCCACAAAATCCGCTGAATCCCGAATGAAAACTTACGAAAATCAAAGCAGTTACCTTTGAAAAGTGCGGTTCCACTCTCGTCGAATCTAGTAATCGGACCTTGTAGCAGTACTGGAAAAAACGATACATACAGTGCAAATTTTAAAAAATCTCTGATTGCATTAAACTGTCGTCCATGTAGAACATCTCGTTTGGCTTGATTAGTTTTTGGTTCTTCATAGTCTGGATTAAGACCTTCAGTGAGTTTAAATTTTCCACGGTGTAAATCGATTAAAAAGCTCACGCTCCTAAAGATATAAAACGAAATCCCCAAAATAGCAAATGGGCTGACTTTTACAAAAGTAAGCATTCCGAAATTGAGCAAAAGGCAAATCACAAGCACCCAAAGTCGCTTGTTTTTATTAACTTTTTTGTAGGCTTTGAGTGCATCTTTTGGGAGGCGTTCTGGAGAGTCTTCTGGTTTAGCTTTGTTTGCCGATATAAACTCAAACTGTCGGCGATTGAGCCAGTCAATCAGCAACGCACCAATAAAAGTTGTAACAATCGTAATTCCTAGATAAATCAGATTTCCTACACCAGTCAAGTAGTAGAAAAACACACTCGCAATTAGAAGCAACTTCCATTGCAGTGTTTTTTTAAATCGTTTAGGAATCAAGTAATAAGCGATGAACAAAATCGCTAAAAATATAAGAAATTCAACTGTTGTGAATAGCATATTCGACTCAGTCCTCCAGACTTTGAATCAAAGCGTACATAGCTTCAACGGTGTTGAAATTTTCAGGTACGAGTTTATCGGCTGGCATTTCTATATCGAATTCATTACAGATTTCGCCGATTGTTGTCATAAAATCGAACGAATCGATTATATTATCATCAATCAAAGCCTTTTCGTTGACAAAATCTACATCAGGGTGTAAGTCGGTTAGTATTTTAAGTAACTTTTCCATTTTTCATGAATCTCCGTGATTATATATTTCCATAAGTTTAGTTCGGTCGATTTTTCCATTTGGTGTGAGTGGCATTTGCTCTAATCTAAAAGTCTTATTAGGTAACATATAGCGTGGAAGTTTTTGTTTGAGGGCTTTTACAGCATCAGCAGGAGTAAACTCTCCAACGTAATACAACAAGATTTTTCCTTTGATATTGTCGTACAAACAGCAGACTAACGTGATTTCATCACTTTGCGCGAACGTCGCTTCAATTTCAGTCAACTCAATTCTATACCCCATATGTTTGATTTGATAATCTTTTCGTGCAATATAAACAAGCTCGCCATATGAGTTATACTCACCCAAATCACCAGTTTTGTAGATTAAGTCAGGGTATACACTGATTTGTGGATTTTGCACAAAAGAATCCGTCGTTTTTTCAAAATCGTTATAATATCCAAGTGAAAGACAAGAACCACGTATGCAGATTTCACCCGCCACTTCAGATACGTTACTTTCAATTACAGTGCCATCTTTACCGATTAGTAAGATTTCAGTATTCTTAAAAGCTTTACCGATTGGAATTCGTTCATCTTCGGCAAACTTTCGGTTTACTTCATAAAAACTGCTCATTCCAGTGGCTTCAGTTGGTCCGTATAGATTTATAAATCGTGCATTCGGCAAAGCATCACGCCAGATGTTTAAGTTTTTGACTGGGAATAATTCACTCCCAAAAGCTACGGTGTGTAGATGTTTTGGTTTTATACACTCAAAAGTCTTAAACCCTGCTACCATCGACAACGCTGATGACACCCAGCAAATTGTGTTGATTTTATGCTCATTCAAAAATTCAATTAGTTTTACAGGGAACATAAATTTTTCTTTAGGAATCAGAACTGCAGTTGAACCAGTTTTTATTCCAGTATACACTTCTTTCAAACAAGCATCAACATACAAAGGTGCTTGATTTCCGAAAACAGTTGTACTATCTACCTTTAGAAGCTCCGATAAATTCTCGATATAGTCAATCACCGAGCGGTGACAAGCAGTCACGCCTTTAGGAATGCCAGATGAACCAGATGTGAAAACCACGTACAGTGGGTCTAAGTCAATGCTATGATTAATTGCCGCTTCAATTGCCTTTTCACTCTCTGAGGTTAGTTCGGTCTGCGAAACTTCATCATAAAGCCAAATTTCAGTCATAGAGTTTGTATCTGTGCTGACTTGTTCTACTACGCTCACGGTAGAATCGTCACAAATTATAATTGCGGGTTTTAGCGTTTGTAGAATCTGTTCAATTCGCACGAGTGGCATTTCACGGTCAAGAGTTATGTAGTAGTTCCCCGAGTATACTGCCGAAAAGTTAGCAGCAATCGCATTGGGTGACTTTTCCATAAAGATTGCAATAGGTTTCATAAAAAAACCAGACTCACAAATTTTTACTGCGATTCTGTGTGAAATATTTCGTAATTCGGCGAAAGTGAGTTTGTTCACGCCATCAGTGAATGCGATTTTATCTGGATATTTTTTTGCAGTAGCGTCAAGATATTTTGTTATGTTGGTGAGCATAATGACACAGCCTTTCTCGCTAAAACCTCCATACAGTCAATATGGTTAGGGAGGTTTTTTGCAATTAACGTTGAAATTAGTGAAAGTTCGGTGCAAGCTAATAATGATACATCAGCTTGTCCCGAAAAGTTGAGTTGTTTTTTTAGATTTTCAGGTTCAGGTCTTTTCCCAGATTTAAGACTATAAATCACATCCATAACCTTCATACTTTCTGAAGGTGTGGGTAGTACTGGTTGAATACCTGCGTTTTCGAGGGTTTTCTGCAAAATTCCGCTAGTAATCGTGCCGTCAGTAGCAATAATTCTTGCACTTTGCACCTCCATTGTTCGGAGATGCAAAACCGTTTCATCAAGTATATTAAGCATTACGGCGTTGCTTGCATTTTGAATTTGCTCGGCGAAATAATGCCCAGTTATACACGGCATAACGATATAATCTACATCGAGTGTGTTTAGTTTTTCAACGATTTCTAAAATCGCAGGCAGAGGGCTTTCATCGCTTTTACCAGTGATAAAAGCAGTTCTATCTGGTATAGATGAGCTACTGAAAATTATAATGTCTATATGTTCTTGGTCAGATGTGGCGTTTGTATAATTAGTGAGCATCTCATAAAATCGAACAGTCGCCATAGGACCTAATCCGCCAATTATTCCGAGTTTTTTCTTTTTAAGATTTGACATTTATATAGTATAACATAAATTTTGAATATTGTCAAGGCAAATGAATGCGACAAATCATCTATAATTCTACCATAAATTTCAGATAAAATCAATAATCTATTGACAAAAGCTCAAAAATAGTGTATTATAAATAGTGGTGTGCCAATGAATCACCAAAAAGCTGGCATTATAGTCGCTTAACCTACTAAAAATTATAAAAAAGAAAGCGGTGTTGAATCATACAATGAAACTTTTCAAAAGCTATTCAGAAAAAGAATTAAAGCGGATTGAACCGCTCAAACAAAAAACTTTAGATTTAGAATCACGCTATCAAGGTATGGACGATAAGACTCTAAAGGAACAAACGTCAGTCTTAAGAAGCCGACTCGAAAGTGGCGAAACTTTACAAGATGTTTTGCCAGATGCTTTTGCGGTCATGCGCGAGGCTATGTGGCGTGTAATTTCGATTAAACCATACCCAGTTCAAATTATCGGCGGAATAGTCTTGCACCAAGGAAGAATCTCTGAAATGAAAACGGGTGAGGGTAAAACTTTTGTAGCAGCACTCCCTGCTTATCTAAACGCACTTACTGGTAAAGGCGTTCATGTTGTTACGGTTAATGATTATCTTGCCAAATACGGTTCTGAACTAATTGGGCGTGTTTTTAGATTTCTCGGAATGACTGTGGGTCTGATTTCTCAAGGCGAAGGTAAAGGCAGAAAACGCGAACACTATGAGTGCGATATTACGTATGGTACAAATAATGAATTCGGGTTTGATTATTTGCGTGATAATATGTGTGTTCGTAAAGAAGACAAAGTTCAACGTCCTCATCATTACGCAATTGTCGATGAGGTTGACTCAATTTTGATTGATGAAGCGAGAACACCTCTTATCATATCAGGGCATGGAGATAAGTCTACCGATTTGTATGAACGCGCTAACAGGCTTGCACGTTCTTTCAAAGCGGCAAAAGTAGTTGAGCTTGATTCAAAAGAAGACCACGACCATATTGAGGGCGATTATATAGTAGACGAAAAAGCAAAATCTGCTACTCTTTTACCATCTGGTGTGAAAAAAGCCGAGGCTTTCTTTGGGCTTAATGATGACAATAACTTGATGGAAGTCGAAAATCTGTCAACTTTACATCACGTTAATCAAGCTATTAAAGCGTATGGTATCATGAAGCGTGATGTTGATTATGTCGTAAAAGATGGCGAAATTATTATAGTAGACGTATTTACTGGTAGGCTTATGATTGGGCGAAGATTCAACGAGGGTTTGCATCAAGCGATTGAAGCCAAAGAAGGCGTAAAAATCAAGAACGAGTCTAAAACACTGGCAACTATTACTTTTCAAAATTATTTCCGCTTATACGAAAAACTATCTGGAATGACTGGTACCGCTATGACCGAAGAAGAAGAATTTCGTGGCATTTATGGGCTTGATGTCGTAGAAATTCCGACGAACAAACCAGCAGTTAGGAAAGACCACAATGACCAGATTTATAAGACTGAAAACGGCAAGTATGGAGCGACTGTATTAAAAGTAGAAGAATGTCATAAAAAAGGGCAACCGATTCTTGTTGGTACAACGTCAATTGAAAAGTCAGAACTTATATCAAAGCTACTCAAGAAAAAAGGAATTAAGCACGAAGTATTAAACGCAAAAAATCACGCACGTGAGGCTGAAATCGTCGCACAGGCAGGTAAAAAAGATGCTGTTACTATTGCGACGAATATGGCAGGTCGTGGAACTGACATCATGCTTGGTGGTAATGCCGAATATTTAGCACGTGCAGAAATGCGTAAACGCATCAAAAAAGCTGGTACTTTTACTGGCACAGACAACGAAGAAGACTTAATCGAACAAGTTATCTATGAAGCGACTGGATTTGCCGAAACAGATAATCAAGATGTTCTCAAAGCACGTGAGGATTTTAAGGAGCTGTTTGCAAAGTACAAAAAAGAAATCGAACCTGAGGCAGATGAAGTCCTTAACTCGGGCGGGTTATTCATTCTCGGAACTGAGAGACACGAATCACGTCGCATAGATAATCAACTTAGAGGGCGTGCAGGCCGTCAAGGCGACTCTGGGGAAAGCCAGTTCTTCCTCTCTCTTGAGGACGATTTAATGCGATTATTCGGTGGTGAGCGAATTTCTGGTGTGATGAATACTTTAGGTGTTGATGAAGATGTTCCAATTGAGAACAGAATCCTTTCACGCACAATCGAAAATGCACAGAGAAAGGTTGAAGCACGAAACTTTTCTTCGCGCAAACAAGTTCTTGAATTTGATGACGTTATGTCGCAAATGAGAACTACTATTTACGCACAACGCGGAAAAGTTCTTGACGATGAGGATATTGGTGCAAAAATCACCGAAATGCTTGAAGAAACGGTCACAGAAACAGTAAACACTTTCTGTCAAGGTGACGCTCCAGACGACTGGAATCTTACTGGATTGCGTGAGCATTTCAGAGGATTTGGACTTACTACTGATGGCGATTTTATGTATCCAAAAGAAGAAATGGACGAAATTAACCGTAATGAAATTGAAAAAGAGCTTATGGAGCGTTCTCATAAAAGATATACTGAACAAGAAGAGCTTTTCACCAGCGAAATTATGCGGAAGATGGAACGCGATATTCTTCTAAAATGCGTTGACACTCGCTGGATGGAGCATATTGACGCTATGTCCGACCTAAAACAAGGCATATATATGCGAACTATGGGAACTGGTAAACAACCGATTGTTGAATACCGCCATGAAGGTTTCTCTATGTATGATGAGATGATTGCGTCAATCCGTGAAGATACAGTGAGAATGATTTTAACCGTTCGCAAACAAACTGAACGGGAACAAGTTATGAAAGCACTCGATGGTGCGATTGCTAAGGCTTTAACTGTCAAGAAAAAACAAAGTGAAAAAATAGGAGCGAATGAGCCTTGTCACTGTGGAAGTGGCAAGAAGTTCAAAAAATGCTGCGGAATAGCAAGTGAATAGCTTTCCCACGATAATGTCCGTAAGCGAAGCAAAAGTTCTCGAAGAGCGGGCTTTGCCCGCTTGACAGACCAGCTCCGCTTACGGACATCTTGTTTGGTTTAACTTTAACGTCAAGCTAATCCCTACGAGGTGGCAGAGCCACTTCGTAGGGATTAGCTCTTGTTTTGCTTACGAACGGCGTGTAACTGCAACCTCGACCTCGTAAGTTCCGATAACCCATGCCTCAACATCTTCACCCGCAATTGTAAACGTAATTCCAACAAACCGTGTCCCAGTCATGATTTCACCGATTCCCGCAAAGTTGATTGTACCTACAATATCAGTAACGGTGAGAGCTTCGACTACATCAGAAGGACCTATAACGTTGATTTGAACTGTACCCAAACGCGGATTTACATTATAACCAGCAGGAGCATTAGTTACATAAAAGCTCGAAGCTGGAATATTTAGTGTCACTATTTTATAATCATCAACACCCTCAAACCCAAACGCCACAGAACCATATCCAGAAATATTTCTATATCCTGGTGGGAGCGAAACTTGAATAACTCTCCCGTTCTCTAAATCATCAAGATTAATGCTCGAAAGCGAGAACGTCCCAAGGCTCCAACTGTCGTGTGCGTCGATTGTTCGGTCTGGCGAAGCAATGGTAAGCTCAGACGGTTCAAACACCATTCGTGAAAGCAAACCCTCTAAATCAAAATTGTCTGGGACATTGGTGAAATTCACTTCAAGTGGGAGGGTTTTGTGCATAAATACCGGAACACTCACAACAAAAGCTCTATCTTCAACCTGAATGCCTTCTATTTCATACGGTGCAAGAACTTCGCCATCAACACCTAAAAATACAAGTTCTCCAGGTAAATTAGTAAGTTCAGAAATCTCCGAATCGCTATGTGCGTTTACTTTTGCACCACTAATTCTGTCGATAAGCGAACGTTCACCCTGAATAGTCACCGAATTAGGCGAAACATAAGCACCACCACTCTCGATTTCCATACCCTCAGCCGCAGAAACGCTCTCGATATTTGGGATAATTTGTAATGTTTTTTCAGCAGTCTGTATAATTGTGACTGTTCGTGTATCGCCCTGATTCGTAATCGCAAAATTATCAGAACGACCTGCATCTGGTCTAAGCAATATTGTTACTGGAACCTCAAACGTTCCAGGTTCGTTAATTCCAGTAAAGTCGAGTTCTACTCGGAAATCATCAGCAGTAATCCCCATAATTTCATAACGCCGACCTTCTACTAAGACATCGATTATTTCTGAAAAATCTTCTGCTAACTGAAGATTTACATCCTGCATATAAGCCGATAATTCAGCAGAAATCGGAACAGAAATTGGTCTTGTAACATCTGGGAAAAGTTGAAAAGAAATCGCAAACCAGATTATAATCGCCAAAATAAGAGAGAAAATAATAGTTTTAATATTTAGCCAAAATAGTCTTGCAAAATTCAAAAAAGTTGTTTTCATTTGCTATTTCCCTCCTTTTTTTGATTGTGGATAATTGGAGGTTCGTTAGAAGCCTTTTTTGAAAATTTTTTAGGCGATTTCTTAGAATTTTTTTTAGAAGCCTTTTTTGAAGCTGGCATAATTTCTTTAATAAGATAAGCGTGTAATTTATCATAATCAAAACCACGGACTAATTTTCCATCTTCAGCAATCGAAATAGTTCCTGTTTCTTCCGATACGATAATAACGAGTGCGTCTGAAACTTCACTCATTCCGATTGCTGCTCTATGGCGTGAACCTAAATCCTTAGAAATCAATTCTTCTTTTTGAGGTTTAGGGAGAAAACATCCAGCCGCAATTACAAATCCATCACGAATTATAACCGCACCATCATGCAAAGGTGTTTGCGGATAGAAAATGTTCCCTAGCAAAGCTTCGGACGGGATTGCGTTAAGAATAGTTCCAGTCGCAATTTGTTCGCCGAGTTTTGTATCACGTTCAACAACAATCAATGCCCCTGTGCCTTTTCTTGAAAGCGATACACAAGACAAACAAATCTGTTCGATTGAGCTATTTAATTTATATGGTTCTGTATCTAAATTTATAGCGAAAGTTTTTACTAACTGTGTACGCCCCATTTTTTCTAAAACACGACGCAATTCGGGTTGAAACATAACAATCGCCGCAATCACACCGACGTTTATAATCGTTTCTCCTAAAACACCAAGAACACGAAAATCAAGCCCCTGTAGCAAAACAGAAACGATAAATATAAAAAATAACCCTTTTAGTAGTTGAACTGCTCTCGTTTCACGAACAAACCGAGTCAAAATATAAACAAGACAGGTTAAAATAAAGATTTCAACATAATCTACAAACGACATTGTTTGGATGACGCTTATTGTGTTATCAATTATATCTTGGAAATAAATCCTAAAATCTGTAAACAAAACGCCACCCTCCTTTCAAAAAGTCTTTTTTAATCAGTAGAAATCATAAGAACCGACCTTTAATGTTCGGTAACACCGCAGGGCAAGTCCTGCACCCCTCTCGCTTCGCTCGAGAGAACCGACGCAGAGCGTCGGGGTATTCACCCGAACTTGTCAATAAACGGAATATTTGGATTTTGAGCGAATTTTATGTCGGTTGAGACAAATTTTTTGCGAATAACCGTGTATATTTAAGAAAAATTTAACGATAAATGGCGTAAAATTAGCCGAAATACAGATGTTTTGCGTTATTGGGGGTCGGTTCTAAATTCACCATATTGTGAGATTATGGACGAAATCAACTCGACTATACGACCGCTCGGTCTTTCAAAATAAGAATTGTTCAAAACAATTACACGCCCTATAGTGACTGCTTCCAATTGTGCGAACAAGTCATCGGTCTGTAAATCAGTGATTGTGAAGACATCGCTGAGCAAAATCACATCTGGCTGTTCTTCAAGCAATTGTTCTCTATTAAACTGATAGCCCACCCCCTCTTTCGCAAGATTGTCACCAAATCGAGATAAAACTGAGCTTTCAAAAGTATCTCCAGTTGCAAATGCCATATTTTCGGTGACATATACAAAACTACCGATATTAACAGCTTCAGAATTATTTAGAACTTGCGTCAAAGGCAAAAAAGCTAAATCCCCCATTTCTTCACCAATGAACCCACCGTACAAAATCACCCCGAGCAGTCTATACATTTCTCGAAAATCCTCAACACTCTGTGGCGGTGGAAGAACTAATATTGCGATTCCTTCGCGTAAAATCGCAACCCGCGATATTTCCGCAATTGGTGAAGAAAGCAACAACAAATCAGGTGCAGCGCTCAAAATTTCGTCGACATCGAACCCGCTACCCACTTCAAAAGCTTCAATGCTACTTACACCAGTAGGATAATTACAATGAGGGCTTCGACCAATGAGCCTGTCGCCATACCCAAATTCAAACAAAATTTCAGTAAACGCTGGCGAAAGGCTGATAATTCGCTCCGGACTCTCGTAAATCGCCACACCATCAATAGTGACCGGAAAAGGTTGCAACTCTCCCGTTTCAATACCACTGTTAGAATCGCCTGTCTCCCTCTGCTCTTCCCTATAAAAAAAGCCACAGCTTGTTGTGTGAACCAGCATAATCAACATAACTAAACTAAATAATTGTTTTAATTTCAAGACCTGTCACCTTTAAGAATAAATTCGATTAACCTATACACATCATCAATTGTTTCAAGACTCATGCACTTATTCCGCAAAGCTGCCGCTCCATGAACCCCTTTGATGTACCATGCCGCTTGTTTTCGACATTCGCGAATAGCACGATACTCCCCTTTTAGTTTAACTGCAAGTTCAATATGTTCACGCATGAACGATAACTTTTCAGACAAAGTAGGTGGTGGAAGATTTTCACCAGTTTTCAAAAAATGTCGAATTTCATTAAACAACCACGGTCGCCCAAACGATGCACGACCGAGCATTACTAAATCACAACCAGTTTGACGATACATCTCAGCACAACTTTCGCCACTATTGACATCTCCGTTCCCAATTACTGGAACACTCACAGCTTGTTTGACTTTTTTAATAAAATCCCAGTCTGCTTTGCCCGAATACATTTGCACACGCGTTCTGCCATGAATTGTAATCGCAGCTACTCCAGCAGATTCAGCGATTTTAGCAATTTCTACAGCGTTTAAACTATGTTCATCCCACCCAGTGCGAATTTTTACAGTGACCGGTATTCCGTAAGGTTTTGCGGTTTTGACTGCTGTTTCCACAACCTCACCAAATAATTTGGGCGTTTTCATAAGAGCTGAACCTGCACCATTCTTTACAACCTTGTTGACTGGGCAACCTGAATTAATATCAATAATTTCAGGCAAATCAGATTTTGAATTCTGCACAATCAACCTAATCGCTTTTTCGATATATTGAGGCTCGTTACCAAAAAGCTGAATTGCTGCAGGGCGTTCTAAGTCATAGATTTGTAGGAGTTCGGCGGTATTCTTGTCGCCGTAAACAAGCCCTTTAGCACTTGCCATTTCCCCGACAACATATGCTGCACCGTGCTTTTTTGCGATTATTCTAAAAGCTGCGTCCGCCACATCAGCTAAAGGAGCCAAGGCGGCAGTTTTTTCAATTTCTACATTCCCAATATACATAAGACACATTATAACACATTTTTTTAAATCAGTCAAGGGGTATGTTGAATAATTGCTTATGGAAATAGTGGGGATGTGAACGAACGACATTAAATTATCCAACCAGCACTCAAGCGAAACAACAAAAAAATGTATGAATAGTAAATCTCCACGGAATACAACACCGTGGAGATTGCCTTAACTAACCCTTTAATACATCAGTAAGTGTAGATTTAATAACATCAGGGCTTGCAGTTCCGCCAAGTTTTTTCATAGTCTGCCCCATCAAAAACCCGAACGCTTTTTGTTTACCAGCACGATAATCATCAACCGCACTCTGGTTTTTAGCTAAAATTGATTTTACTGCTTCTTCAACCGCACCAGTGTCAGTTATCATTAACAAGCCTTTTTCTTCAATATACGCCATAGGTTCAATTTCATGAGGAGATTCAAAAACTTTGCCCACAACTTCTTTATAAGCTCCACGATTGATTTTGCTGTCAACTACTAATTTTACAAGCTCTGCGAATTTTCTACCAAGGATTTCTGGCTCGATTTTTTCAGGCAGAGTATTGCTACTCTTGAGAAGTCGCATAAACTCACCCGAAATTAGGTTTGCAACTTCCCCTCCCTGCTCACTATGCTCAGTCGTAATTTCAAACAAGTCAGACAAATTTTTGTGCGACGTGATTGTACAAGCAACGATTTTACTCATACCATAATCTTTCATATACCGCTCGCGCTTTTGATGTGCTAATTCTGGCAAGCTTTTACGAATCAACTCAAGTTCTTCATCAGTGATACTAATCGGCAACAAATCAGGGTCTGGGAAATATCGATAATCCTGTGCGTTTGCTTTTGAACGCATAGCGTAAGACTCGCCACGTTCATCATCCCATCGCCGTGTTTCTTGCTTGACTTCGCCCCCACTTTCAAGCAGGTCAATTTGCCGCTCTGACTCATACACAATCGCACGTGCAATTGCTTTGAAAGAGTTTAAGTTCTTCATTTCAGTACGTGTTCCAAGCTCTCCACCCAGTTTTCTTACCGAAAGATTAACGTCCGCCCTAAGGCTACCTTCCTGCATTTTACAATCACACACGTCAAGATACATCAGAGTTTCGCGAAGCTTTTCGAGGTAAGCAATAACCTCATCACCGCTACGAAAATCTGGTTTTGAAACAATTTCTAATAACGGAACACAACCACGATTATAATCGATTTGTGTGAAATTTGACTCATGAACTAATTTACCAGCATCTTCTTCCATATGAATTTGGTGAATATTTATAAACTTCTTTTCGCCACTTTCACCGACTTCGATTTCAAGACCACCTCCCTGACAAATCGGAGCGTATAATTGCGACACCTGATAGGCTTTTGGCAGGTCAGGATAAAAATAATTCTTACGGTCAAACTTACAGTTTTGGTTGATGTTGCAACCAAGCGTCACCCCTAATTTTAGAGCGTAGTCTAAAACTGCACGATTTAGAACTGGCAAAGTTCCTGGCATTCCAGTACAAATCGGACAGACATTTGTGTTAGGTTTGCCACCGAACACGGTCGAACAGCCACAGAAAATCTTGGTCTTAGTCGAAAGTTCAGCATGAACTTCAAGCCCCATCACTACTTCCCATTTACTCATGCTTTCACCACACTTCCTGCAATATTTTCGTACGCTTTAGCGATTCCTAACAACTTTTCATCAGCGAACGAATCACCAATAATCTGAAGCCCGATTGGCAAACCCTCACCATCAACACCGCAAGGCACTGAAATTGCTGGAAGCCCCGCTAAATTGACAGACGCTGTATAAATGTCACCCATATACATTTTCATAATACCAACATTTGCGATTTCACTTTCGGTCTGGTGTGATTTGAGCTTGTAAGCAGTAATCGGAGTAGTAGGAGTGAGTATAACATCGAACTTTTCAAATAATTTCAAATAATTATTTTTGATTAACTCACGAGCCTGTAACGCTTTTTTATAATAAGCATCATAATACCCACTCGACAATACAAACGAACCTACCATGATTCGTCTCTTTACTTCCATTCCAAACCCCTCGCTACGTGAAAGGCGGTAGACTTCATTTAAGGTCTTAGCTTTCTCGCTACGATAACCATATTTAAGTCCATCATACTTAGAAAAGTTTGACGAACCTTCAGCACAAGATATTATATAATACGCTGGAATAATATATTCCATTAGTGGCATTTCAAACTCTTCAATAATAGCACCTGCTGTTCTGAATGTTTCAATTGCCGCTGTAACGCTTTCTTTTATTTCTTTGTCGAGTACATCAACATCAAGAAAATTGCGCGGAATCCCAACTTTTAGCCCACTCAAATTAGCAGATTCATCTATCGTTTCAAGACAAAACGGCTTTTTTGTAACGCAAGTGCTGTCCAACTTATCTTCGCCCGAAATCACCGACAACAAAGCTGAACAATCGCTGACATTAGAAGCAATTGCACCAACTTGGTCTAGTGATGACGCAAAAGCGAGCACACCATAACGTGACACAGTTCCGTAAGTTGGTTTCATGCCGACCACTCCACAAAAAGCTGACGGTTGACGAATGCTCCCTCCAGTGTCAGAGCCGATTGCAAGAGGAATTTCTTTGGCTGCAACTGCTGCCGCACTCCCTCCAGATGACCCCCCCGCAACTCTATCATTATTGTGCGGATTGGTCACCGCACCATAGAAGCTGGTTTCGTTAGTACTCCCCATTGCAAATTCGTCCATGTTAAGTTTTCCGACAATTAACATTCCAGCCTGTTCAATTTTATCCACAATTGTAGCATTAAACACAGATTCGTATCCAGTGAGCATTTTAGACGAACCCGTCACCAACTCATTGATTTGTGATACGTTGTCTTTTAGTCCGATTGGTACACCTGCTAACGGTGAATCGACAAATTCACCAGCATCGATGCGTTTTTGTAATGATTCAGCCTTTTTTAAGACACGCTCTTCATGTCCAGTTTTTACAGGTGTAAAAGCGTTATGGCGATTTTCTTTCAAAGCATCAAGACAAGGTCTAACAGCGTCAACAACCTTGAGTTCACCCGCCTTAATTTTCGCCGAAATTTCTAATGCACTCATTGATTAAAATTCCTTTCCAATGGAGATGTTCTCCAAAAACCCTTCAGACTGCGGTGGGTATAGTCGTTTAACTTGAAAATCTATAATAATTTACGCCACCCTCAAAAATCGGTAAGAATTTCTCACCCGGAATGTTTTTAGCCACAAATTGTCCCACTCTCTCTGAGTGTGCCATCTTGCCTAAAATTCGCCCATCAGCACTGCTAATACCTTCAATCGCCCAGTCAGAGCCGTTAGGGTTATGATTTACGTGCATACTCGGAAGACCACCATAGTTGACATACTGAAACGCAATCTGCCCTTTTTCTTCAAGGTTTTTCAGTACTTCTGGTGAAGTAGTAAATCGACCTTCACCGTGAGAAATTGGCTGTATATAAATTTCCCCTATTTCGCATTTAGAAAGCCATGGCGAATTCACCGCAGAAACACGCGTTCTGACATATCGTGCTTGGTGTCGCCCTATACGATTATAGGTTAAAGTGGCGTTACGAGCGACTATTTCATTCTCGGTTTGAAGAATTTTCCCGTCTGGTAACAGCCCTAATTTCACTAATGCCTGGAAACCGTTACAAATACCGAGAATCAACCCATCGCGCTTGTACAAAAGCTCATGAACAGCTTCTACCAACTTAGGATTTCTAAATAACGATACAATAAATTTACCAGAACCGTCTGGTTCGTCACCACCCGAAAATCCACCTGGGAAAATCAAGATTTGTGACTCTTTAATCGACTTTTCGAGGGCAGCAACTGACTCTTGCAGTAATACTGGTGTAAGATTACGGACTAATACCTGTTGTGCTTCACCGCCAGCTTTTTGGAACGCAAATTCGGTATCAAATTCACAGTTAGTCCCTGGGAATACTGGGATTACCGCCTTAGGTTTAACTCCACCAGTGAGTGGTGTAGGCGATTTTAGCAGATTACAATCAAAAGTATTAGTATACGTGATTAGAGGTGCTTCTCCTGGTTGTTCTACTTGTAGAGGGAAAACATCTTCAAGCTGTGAATCAAATCTTTGTTGTAAATTTTCGAGTGAAACACCATTGTATTCGAGGGATTTTTGCGTTCTTCCGAGCAAGACAAAATCTTCGAGTTTTTCACTCGTTTCAAAAACAATTCCTCCGATATATTTTAGCATTTCCTGCATTCCTAATTCGCCTTTGAAGCCTACCATATTACCAAGGCTCATATTAGCAAGGCATGAAAAACGCTCAAACATACACGCTGAGAGTATTTTGTCGTCTTTCACCAACTTAAGATAACTTTGAATCTGCTCCCAATCCATAGTAGTAGCATACACATAACTATTTGGCTTTTTAAATTCATTGCTGACTAATTTAGCTGCTTTTCCTACGCCAACCGCAAAAGAAATCAAAGTTGGAGGAACATCAAGCTCACCAAAAGAACCAGACATCGAATCTTTTCCGCCAATTGCCGCTATTCCGAGTTGTGCTTGTGCAGCAAACGCACCAAGCATTGCGGAAAATACCACACCCCAACGTTCTGGGCAATCGTTGACACGTGGAAAATATTCTTGTAACGATAAATGAATGCTTTCTAATTCTACACCAGTAGCTACAAGTTTCATAACCGAATCAAACACCGCACGTTGTGCCCCACCGAATGGGTCAGCTTCAGTTATATACGGGTCGAACCCATACGACATCACGCTGGCTTTAGCTTTATCGCCCTCGCCAGTATCTGGAATTAACGAAGCCATTACTTGGCTTTCGCACATTTCAAACTTTCCGCCAAATGGTGAAAACACACTCTTTGAACCAATTGACGAATCAAACCTTTGAACCAAACCTTTTTGAGGGAATGAGTTTAACTCATGCAAAGCAAAATGCTCTGAATCAGACGGTCTAGCTTCTTTTTTGTAGATATCCGGAACTTTAACATCGGCATAACGCTTTGCACCATTAGTGTCAAGAAAATCACGTGCAATGTCAACGATTTTTTTACCACGCCATTTCATAACAAGCCGTGGTTCTTGAGTTATTACTGCAGCTTTGAGTGCTTCAACATTTTCGCTTTCACAATGTTTTAGAAGCTCGGGCAAATCAGATTCGGCGATTACTACTGCCATACGCTCCTGCGATTCTGAAATAGCAAGCTCTACACCATTAAGCCCTTGATATTTTACTGGTAAAGCGTCTAAATCAATTTCGATTCCATCGGCCAATTCTCCAATCGCCACCGATGCACCACCTGCCCCGAAATCGTTGCACTTTTTGATTAGTTGTGTGACTTCTCGTTTAAGAAATAATCGTTGCAATTTACGTTCTTCTGGGGCGTTTCCTTTTTGAACTTCTGCCGCACTTTCGCTGACTGTGCTTTCACCGTGGACTCTAGATGAACCAGTCGCCCCACCAATACCATCTCTACCTGTTCTACCCCCCATAACGACTACAATGTCACCTGGTGCTGGTTTTTCACAACGGACATGGCTCTCTTTGGCCGAACCAATTACCGCTCCAACTTCGAGGCGTTTTGCAACATATCCAGGGTGGTAGAGTTCTTTTACAAACCCAGTCGCCAGCCCAATTTGATTACCGTAAGAACTAAATCCCTCCGCCGCAGTAGTGGTAATTTTCCTCTGTGGAAGTTTACCTGGAAGCGTTTCGTTAATAGACACACGAGGGTCAGCTGAACCAGTAATCCTCATTGCCTGATAAACATACGCACGCCCTGAAAGTGGGTCACGGATTGCGCCACCTATACAGGTTGATGCCCCTCCCAAAGGTTCAATTTCTGTAGGGTGATTATGCGTTTCATTCTTGAAAAAAAGCAAGGTGTCATCATCTGAACCTTCGCACGGAACTCTAATCGTACAAGCGTTATTTTCGTCTGATTTGCTTTCATAAAGCATAGGCAAACTACCTTCCTTACGGAAATGTCGCATAGCTGCCGTCGCTATATTCATGAGAGTGACTGGTTTATCACCGTTTATTGACTTAAAAAGCTCAAAAGCATCTTTAACACGCTTGTCCTGAATGTCAATGTTTTTTAATATAGTTGTAAAAGTGGTATGCCTACAATGGTCAGACCAGTAGGTGTCAAGCACTTTGATTTCGGCGAGTGTAGGGTTACGCTTTTCGCTCTTAAAATATTCACGCACTACCGCAACATCATCTTTAGACATAGCGAGAGAAAGTCCGTCATAATCATCCTCATGCACTTCAGGAATGTCTGGAATATTTGTATTAGCCTCTTCTAAAAGCGATTGTGGTTTGTCTGAGTTAGTTTCACGCTCTTCAACTTTGTTTATAAGATATGATTTTACACGCTCAAATTCAGCATCATCGACAATTCCCCAAATCACATAAACCTTTGCGATTTTAACTTTAGGGCGAATTGCATCATCAGAATCAGACAACAGCATTTGAATACATTGCTCACACGAATCAGCACGAATATCAAACTGCCCTGGCAACGGCTCAACATACAAAACCCGAACATCGCCTTTGCCCGCTAAATCAGGCAAGTTTTCTTCGTAAATATTGTCGCAAACCGGCTCGCTAATCACCGTGTTATAAACTTTTTTGAGATGCTCAGACGGAACACCCTGAACATCATAACAATTAAACAGTCGCACTTCTATATCTACTGGGTTTTTTAACTCCAAAAATTCTGCCAATTCCGCTTGAACTGCTTTTGCTGCCACATCAAACCCTGACTTCTTTTCAACATAACAGCGTAAAATATTGTTATTATTCATTCTAATTATTCCAACCTCATTGCTTTCTATAGTCGTTTAACTTGAAAATCTATAAATTTTTATGTTAATCGACTATACTTCCTATCACATTTATGACAATACTCAAAATCACTCCACCGTTTTAGGTACAATGAACATTTCATCATTTTTTTCAGGAGCGTTTTTTAGAATAAGCTCACGGTCAAAAGATGAGACGACTACGTCTTCTCTAAAAGCGTTGACATTATCGAAAGGGTGGCTTCTCGGAATTACACCCTCTGTGTCTAACTTGTCTATGATTTGTATATGATTTAAAATCTTTTCAAGGTCGCTTTGTAGAGTAGCCTTTTCATCTTCCGAAAGTGCAAGACAAGACAAATCTTCCAAGTATGAAACTAATTCGTGATTGAATTTCATGCATTTTCTCCTTTAGCTTTGACTTCGAGTTCGGTAATCTTTTTCACTCTCGCTATATGGCGTGCATCACCAGAAAAATCAGTTTCAAGCCAAACTTTGGCGAGTTCTAACGCAACTTCTTCACCAATCGTCCGCCCACCGATACAAAGCACATTTGAATCATTGTGCAATCTCGTAAGTTTCGCTGAATAATAGTCCGAGCAAAGTGCCGCACGAATACCATCAATTTTATTCGCCGCAATTGACACACCAATGCCAGTTCCACAAACGATAATTCCGCAATTTTCGGGAGATTTGAGAACTTTCTGACAAACCGCCTCTGCAATATCTGGATAGTCAACAGCTGACCCATCACACCCTACATCAGCGAACGGAATTTTATTCTTGTCGAAGTATTTTTTCAAAAACTCCTTCGTCACATATCCACCGTGGTCTGAACCTATAATAACCATGATTATGTTACCTTTCCTTTTTTGCATAGTGGCAAACCCTCTGCCACCCTTTATTATACCTCAAATTTATGAATTTGTCAAGCAATTTTTCGAAGCAGTAGAAAATTTATTGAAAGTTCGGGTGAATACCCCGAAGCTCTGCGTCGGTTCTCGCGAGCGAAGCGAGAGGGGTGCAGGGCTTGCCCTGCGGTGTTACCGAACATTTTCACGCAAAGCCTGTTTTACTTTCATAATAGTTTAATAATAGCATTTTCAAAATCATATTCAATAGACTCTATTTTATAAAATTGTCGTAAAATTTAATAAAGAGTGGTTGACTTTTTGTTAAATATATGATATACTCAACCATATATACAAATAAATTAGAAGGAAGAAGTGTCTAAATAAAATGAAAAATTGTGAAATTCGCGATATCAATTTATGGGAATCTGGTAAACGTAAAATCGACTGGGTTGAAGCTAATATGCCTTTATTGCGTGGAATCAAAGCTGACTTCGAAAAATCTAAACCATTTTCGGGTCTAAAAATCGCTTTATCTGTTCATCTTGAAGCTAAGACTGCGTATCTCTGCAAAGTATTAGCGGCTGGTGGAGCGGAAATGTATATTACTGGAAGCAACCCGCTTTCTACGCAAGATGATGTGGCGGCAGCTCTCGCTCACGAAGGACTTAGTGTTTTTGCGTGGTATGATGCTACTGACGAAGAATATAAACGCCACATTTCAAAAGTAATTGAAGTAGCTCCTAATATCATCATTGATGATGGTGGAGATTTAGTCACGCTAATCCACACTGAATACACGCATTTACTCGATGGTGTAATTGGTGGTTGCGAAGAAACAACTACTGGAATTGTTCGTTTGCTCGCTATGAATCGCGAAGGAAAACTAAAGTTCCCGATGGCGCTTGTAAATGACGCTGACTGTAAGCATTTGTTTGACAACCGTTACGGAACTGGTCAATCAGTATGGGATGGAATCAACCGCACTACTAATCTGATAGTCGCAGGCAAAAACGCTGTAGTCGCTGGTTACGGCTGGTGCGGAAAAGGCGTTGCAATGCGTGCTAAAGGGCTCGGGGCATCAGTAATCGTCACGGAAATCGACCCAATTAAAGCGATGGAAGCTGTTATGGATGGGTTCAAAGTAATGCCTATGAACGAGGCTGCAAAAATCGGTGATTTCTTTATAACGGTAACTGGTTGTAGCGGAGTAATTACCGAAGCTGATTTCAACGTAATGAAAGATGGTGCAATATGCTGTAATGCAGGTCACTTTGATTGTGAAGTTGATGTTGCTGGATTAAAGAAAATCGCAACCGAAGAAAAGCTCGCTCGTAACAACATTCAAGGTTATAAGATGAGTAATGGGCGTTGGATATACGTAATCGCTGAAGGTAGGCTCGTAAATCTTGCTGCAGGCGATGGTCATCCAGCGGAAATCATGGATATGTCATTTGCAATTCAGGCTTTGTCGGCACAGTACATTCTCGAAAATAAAGATAAACTTAAAGGACAAAAAGACAAAGTCATCAAAGTTCCAGACGAGGTAGACACTGAAGTCGCACGCCGTCAACTCGGTTACTGGAACGTAAACATCGACAAACTCACATCAGAACAAGAAAAATATCTTAATAGCTGGGAAAGCTAAACAAGAGTATCCCCTGAAAGGCAGGCTTTGCCTGTCTGGAATGGGGGGGAACTCGACGAAGCTAAGCTCTTCAAGTCGCCTACTCAGTGGCAGAGCCACTCGGCGACTTTGTCGGTGGCTTAATAACACCGCAACTCTTATTTACTAAAAACGGAGAAAAATTATGTCTAAATTATTACCAGAAGGACACGGAAGTTATGAACTACAACCCGCAAACGATTCGACAGCGTTAGCAGTAGTCAAAGCAATTTGCCCACTTTGTGGATTTGAATTCGACAATCACTTTTTGTTGACTTCGCGATTAGGTCGTGGTAAAACCGAACCTGATATGCGTATACGCCATACTGGAATCGAACCGCTACACTACGCAATCACGACTTGTACTAAATGCTTGTTTAGTACTGAACTAAAGATATTTGAAGAAACGCCTAAACGATATGCGGAAAATATTCACAAAGCACTAGAGCCGTATAAAGATGAAAACCTCGAAATAAAAATCGGACGTGAACGAGATATGAACTCTGTATTCATCAGCTTTTACTTAGCACTCATCTGCACACCTTTAGCGGTAGACCGTAATCAAGAGCTTGAATGTGCGGGTATACACCTCAAAATTGCTCGATTGTATTCCGATTGTAAGGATAAAAAAATGGAGCGTGTCGCATTCCAAAAATCGTATGAGGCTTATCACCACATCTACACCACTAACTCAAGAATCGATGATAAACTGTCACTCCAAATCGCTTTCCTGCTCGGTGACATCAGCTACAAGTTAGAAAACTATGACGATGCTCGCCAGTATTTCTACAAAATTAAGACCTCAAAGAAAGCAACTCCAACGCTCGCTAAAATGACTGATGACCGCATTGAAATTATTCGTGATATTATGAATCCGTAAGGACTGTTGAATCTCAAAAAACAAAATTAGATTAAATTATACCCTGCCTTTTCTAAAGGTTGTCGACACGAGAGTGTTTTGAACTTGGTGTCGACAGCTTCTTAGATTTCATACGCTTTTTTTGCACTAAGTTTTAAAATTAAGTCATAATCATCATCCTCAGCTACTATATTTTTTCTAATTTCACCGCATTTTTCACACTTATGTAAAAGCTGCATTACGCCAGCTTTCTTTTTATGCGGTTCAATACCAATTGGTCTCATAATTCCACCACACTCACTTTGTCTATCGCCTGGGAAATTATCGAGGTGAATCGAACACAAACACTCCCTACAATGATTACGTGCAGTGTAATTCAAAGTAGGGATTTTTGTTCCGCAGATGATACAAACAAACGATTCATCGATATGCGTAAACTTCCTTTGCAATGTCGTTAAAACCCCCTAATAAATTCAAAATAACCCCAAAATTAACAGTTATTCGAGATTGACCAAAAGTGTTTAGTGAACTTTTCACAATTTACAGCATAAATTTTGCATTTATTTTGTGAATTATATTATGCGCAATCTTATTGACATCTCCGCATCCAAGTGTTATAATTAAATCATGGGTACGACAATTTTCGACAATCTCATTAGCAACATCATCAAAGGTAGAAAAATAATCACAATTTTTACCACATTTCGAGATTTCACGCACTAAATCAGCAGAGTGTATATCACCTGGGTCGACTTCTCTACTACCCATAATTTCTGTTAGAGTGATTTCATCCGCAATTGATAACGCTTTAGCAAATTCGCCTAACATACTCTTAGTACGTGAGTATGTGAAAGGCTGATGCACTGCCCATACACGTTCATATCCCATAGACTTTGCGGCTTTTAGCGTTACAGTGATTTCAGCGGGGTGATGGGCGTAATCGTCCGCTACTGTAATACCGTTCACCTCTCCTAAAATCTCGAACCGTCGTCTGGCACCCGTAAACGCTTCTAATCCCTTAGAAAGCGTATCGGGACTACAACCGAGCGTTGTTGCAACTGCACAGGCACACACAGCGTTTAAGGCATTATGCTCACCTGGGACATTTAACCTAATTGTTGTGAGAGACTGACCGTTATGGACAAGCTCAAACACATTACCGCCACCTTTAGCATTACCGTTGAGTTCCAGTGGATAGAAATCATTAGATGCACTTTTGCCGAATGTCACAACTTTCCCTGAAAACTCGGAATTTTTGACTGCAAGCATGGTGTTCGCATCATCACCATTGACTACAAGGTAATCAGTTGTAATGTTACAAAATTTTGTAAAAGACAAACGCAAATTATCCATACTCCCGAAATATTCAAGGTGGTCTTCATCTATATTGATAATTACCGAAACATTCGGTGCGAGTTGTAAAAAAGTATCGGCATACTCACAGGCCTCGCATATCATGATGTCGCTACCCCCGCTTCGCCCTGAACCACCATCAAGAATTTTCAGCTTACCGCCGATTACCGCTGAAATATCAGTTTGTTCAAAACAGTCCCCATTCATAAAAATGTAAGCCAGCATTGATGAAACCGTGGTTTTACCATGGGTTCCCGAAACGCAGACTGCTTTGTTATACTGCTTCGTAATATAACCGAGCAGTTCGGAACGCTCAATAACTGGGATTCTAAGTTCTCTTGCTTTGATAATTTCAGGGTTGTCATCACTAATTGCAGCAGAACGAACAATCGCACTTGCATTTACAACATTCTCTGGAGAGTGTCCCATAAAAACCGAAATCCCCATTTTACGAACCGCATCAACAGTATCAGTTTGATTGTTATCAGAACCTGACAAATTAAACCCTTTTCCATGAAGAATTTGAGCTAACGGATACATTCCGCTCCCTCCGATTCCGATGTAATGGATTAAATGCGAATCGTTTTGCTTCATCTCAAAAAGTAAATCACTAACAGAAAATGAAGGCTTTGTTTTATTAGTTGACAAATTTTCCATATGAATATTCTACCCACCTTAGCGAAAAATAATCTATAGTTTAGCAATCGTCAGAGTTGCGATGTCGGCGCGAGCTTCAGGGAGAAAAGCTCCCCTTATGAGCTCTTAGTTTGACTTTACATATGTACTCAAAACATATGCACGTATGCGTAGCGTACGGTAAATAAGACGCGAAAGGGTGTTCAAAATGTTAGAAATAAGCGATATCAGAGTAAGAAAAATCATCCATGAGGGGAGACTAAGAGCGGTTGTTTCTCTAACAATCGACAATGCGGTTGCAGTCCACGACATTAAATTAGTTCAAGGCGATGAACGTATGTTCGTAGCGATGCCAAGTCGTAGAGATGAATCAGGAACTTTCCGTGACATCATTCATCCGATTAACCCAGAAGCACGTCAGCAAATCGAATCACAGATTCTAAAGGCTTATGACGAGCATTTGGCAGCGGAAGAAGCTACCATGGCTATGATTGGTGAAACAACCGAAGATTCTATTCAAAAAGAAACGATTCTATCCGATTTCTAAAAAATTAAAAAATCATAGTATGAAAGGCGAGCATTAGCTTGCCTTTTTTGCGTTGTTGAAAATTCTGTAAAATTACATACTCCATCACTTTAGGGACTATTTGAATAAGTTCAAACAACATCCGAAAAATGCCCAAGCACTTTAGATTTAAGAACAGCAGCCTGCGTCTTACCATCAGGGATTTCACCACCTAAAATCATTTCAAGAATTTTACTGACTGGTAGTTTTATAACGTTCAAAAACTCATCATCATCTAAATGATTTTGGGGCGTTAAATCGTTATTATGAGCGTTTTCGACATACAACCCCTTTGCCAGATACATATGAATAACTTCAGTGCAATATGCGGGCGTTGGATAAAACTCCCCAAGAGATACAAATTCTTTTGCGTGATAACCAGTTTCCTCGAAAAGTTCACGCTTTCCACATTCAAGTGGATTATGCCTTTCGGCGAGTTCGAGTTTACCAGCTGGAATTTCTAAAATCGCTTTTGCAAAAGGATAACGAAACTGTTCTACTAAGATGATGTTTCTACAGTCAGTAAGTGGCAATACACACACACCTCCCGAATGTTCGACAATCTCTCTGAACGCCTGATTTCCATTAGGGAGTTCCACCGTATCTTTGTGGATTTTCATGATTTTTCCATCGTAAATCTTCTCGTTAGACAACGTTTTTTCTCTTATTTCCATGTAAAACTCCTTCTAATTTTCATTAATTTCATATATTTCCTGTTTTAGCAACCGTGACACGCCTTTTTCTTGCATAAATACGCCGTAAAGCACATCACACCCTTCAATTGTAGAGCGCCTATGAGTTATCATCATAAGTTGTGTGGTGTCAGCGTATCGCTTGAGATAGTTGATGTATTTCACAACATTTACCTCATCGAGAGCTGCATCAACCTCATCAAGCATACAAAACGGAGTCGGACGGTGGAGTAGAATCGCTAAGTAGAGTGTAATCGCAACTAACGCTTTTTCCCCTCCAGATAACGCCATCAAACTTTTGCTTAATTTCCCTGGGGGAGCTGCAAAAATTTCAACACCTGCGGCGAGTACGTCTTCCGCCTCCTCATAATTTTCGTGATTAGATGTATTGACCAATTCAAGCCGAGCGGTTCCACCACCAAAAATCTCTGTAAAAATTCGACTAAAATGTACACTAATTTCATTAAAACTTGCCAAAAACCTTGTGCGGATTTCATTTTGCAACTCGTCAATCAACTTTTCTAACTCTCGTTTAGCTTTACGAATATCACTTAATTGTTCCGACAAATCTTTATATCTTGCACTGACTTCTGAAAACTCGGTAATCGCTGCATAGTTTACATCACCGAGAGCCGCTAACTGTTTGCGAATTTCGCCGAGTGCTGCCTTTGCTTGTTTAATAACGTTGCGGTCAGCGGCTTCAGTTGTGCTTTCAACCATCAACCCACCACACGCCGCAAATCCATCAGTGCCAGATGCAACTTTTCCAGAAAATTCCACCGCTTCAGTCGGAGTAAGCTCATAATCGTCAAACAAACTCGCTTTAATTTCTTCTGCTTTTTTTTCGAGGCTTGTTTTACGTTCTATTGCCGTCGCCAATGCGTTAGAAAACTTTTCTTTGTGAGAGATTTTTTCGCGAATTTCACTATGAATTTGAACACTACGTTTTTCATGTTCTTCATTCAGCTTAGTGAGTTCAGCAATTTCACTCTTATTTTCAAACAACCCACTGTCAGTTTGGGAAATTTTTTCTTTCTTTGTGACAATTTCGTTTTCGAGTTCTTTGTTTTTCGCTTCTAATTCGGCGATTTCGTCGAGCAAACTCACACGATTAGCATCAGACTGTGAGCGTGTATTCTCAAAATGAACAATCTGCGAATTATAATTCTCGATGTCTTTTTGTTTGGTTAGTTTTTGCATATTTAAGTCAGAAATACACTCACTGATTTTACGGCGATTTTCTACTATACTTTCAAGCAGTGAACCTTTATTAGATGCTTCTACTTCTCTTTGAGATAATTCTTGAACGATTTGCACTAAATCATTCTGGTTTTTATCACATGCAGTTTTTTCTTCGGCGATTTTATCCTCACAGCTCTCGAGTGTTTCTTCTGACTGGTCTAATCGTTCATTAAATTGCTTCAGCATCTCACCAACACCGTTTAATTCGGCAGTCAACCGCATTTCTTCGCCTGAAAATCTGGACAAGTTTTCACGGAAACCTTCACACTCGAGCTTCATTTTAGCACATTCTGCTGCTAATAAATCGTGTGATTCTTTAGCTGGCAAAAGCTCACTCTGAAGTTTAGCTGTGCGTTTTTGCAAGCCCTCGAGTTCTTGTTTACGGCTGATAATTCCCTCAGATTTCTTAACAGAACCTCCAGTAAACGAACCCCCAGCATTAATGACTTGTCCGTCAAGTGTCACAATTCTGAATTTGTAACCATGCTTTTTGGCAATTATAGTCGCCGAATCGATGTCTTCAGCGAAAGCCGTTCTACCGAGGAGCGAACGTATAACAGATGAAAACTTTTCATCACAACCAACGATTTCGTGACCTAACCCTATAAATCCATCTTCAGAATACAACGCATGATTTTCAAGCACCCTGCCCTGCACTGATGTGAGCGGCAAAAAAGTCGCACGACCAGCCTTGTTTTCTTTGAGAAAAGATATACAACGTTTGGCAACACTTTCGTTAGCGACAATAATATTTTGCAAAGCTGAACCCAATGCGATTTCAACCGCAGTTCCAAATCTACTTTCGACTGTTATGACATCGGCAACCGTTCCTAAAACGTCATTTGTCGTAAACCGTCCAGATTTTGTTGCCTGCATAACTGTCTTGACGCTGTGATAATATCCAGACATCGAACGCTCAACATCAGAAAGTATTTCTAAGCGAGTTTTACACTGCTGTTCATCTATTTTGAGCTTATCTAGTCTCTCACGAGCCACATCTAATTTTGAAGCTTTTCCCTCATACAGCTTTGAATAACCAGACAACTTGTTTGCCGTTTCATCACGTTCTTCAATAAGCACGTCGAGTTCAGAGTTAAGTGCATTTTTGCTCGAAACTAATCGTGCTTTTTCTTTGGCTTGACCTGAAATCAGCTCTTTTGCTTGAATGATTTGGTTTTCGAGTTCCGCAATACTTTCACCACTACGAGAGATAAAGATTTCCGCCGCCGATTTTTTTGCATAAAGTTCAACGATTTTTTGCGAAAGTTCAGAGTTTTCGCCATCCAATGAAGAACTCTGTTCTTCTAACTTTTCTAATGCTTCTTGTTCAGAATGTCTGCTACTCTCAATTTTAACAATTTCACATTCAATATCAACTATTTGTTTCCGCAAATCTTCGATTTGCAAAGAAAGTTCATCATCACCTTTTTCGGAAAGTGCAAACTGTTCACGAATACCCGAAATACGCCCGTTGTTATGCGAAATTTCGCTCTGCATAACGGCAATTTCTTTATCAGTATTAGCGATTTTTTCGCGTGAAACCTCACCCTCACGACGCAATCTATCAATTTTAGCATTTAATTCTTGCTTGGTCAGTAAAATTGAATCAGCCTCTTTTTCGTATTCTTCGATTTCACGTTCATAATGTTCACATTCGCCCTGATTCAAAAGAATTGTATTTTCATTTTCTTGAATGTCTTTAGAAATGCGTGTAAGCTCACGAACGCTCACCGCCACACCGAGTGCACGTTCTTCTTCTTTTAATGCAAAAGCTTTATTAGCTTTTTCCGCCTGTTTTTCTAGTTTTGGAAGGCGTTCTTTTAGCTCATTCTCAATGTCAAGAAGTCTGAGTAAGTTTTCATCAGTACGGTCAAGCTCACGCTGAGCACCTGCTTTCTTGAATAGAAATTTAGATACACCCGCAGCTTCTTCAAAAATTTCACGGCGATTAGTCGCTTTTGAATTTACAATTTCGTCAATTCTCCCCTGCCCTATAATCGAATACCCGTCACGACCCAATCCAGTTCCCATAAAAAGTGTATGAATATCTTTAAGTCTACTCTTCTTGCCGTTTATAAGATATTCTGAATCTCCAGTACGGTATAACTTACGTGTTATTACAACATCGTTATCCTGCTCTTGAACCGAATTTTGTTCTGATTGCTCTAAATCAACCTCTAATCCCAAAACGCTCCCTACCCGAATTCCACCGTCAGAATTATCAATTGTCAGAGTAACTTTAGCAAATCCCAGCGGTTTTCTCGTAAGTGTTCCATGAAAAATAACATCTTCCATTTTATCACCGCGCAGAGTTTTAGCACCCTGTTCGCCCATAACCCAGCGGAGAGCGTCAGATATATTACTTTTACCGTTTCCGTTACTCCCGACTACTGCGGTTGTACGACTATCAAAAGTCAATACAGTTTTATCTGGAAACGACTTAAACCCTTGAATTTCTAACGTCTTAAATCGCATCGATTTCTAAATCCTCACTTGGTTTTTCTTTAATTTTATAGGTGAATCCATGTTCTAATAATTTACATTTATTTTCACCTTTTTGTCCAACGATTTTACTAATATTCCGCTTATCAGTAAAAATTCTAAACTTAGTCGCACCGCTTTCAAAATTTGATTTCTGCATAAAAGCAAGAATTCTTTTATAATAATATCGACTAATGCAAAGTTCACCGATTGCATTGTGCGGATTAGCCTTTGAATTAAGCCCCAAACGAATCACACGTACACCGTTTTCGACAAATCGCCCATAAATGTCGGCACATAAGTCAATGGTCTGTTCAAGTGGAAACGGTGAGTGTCCAATCTGTGCGAGCTTAGTTCCTGCAACTACAACCGTGGGATAAATACGAGCGGTATTCGGCTGTAGTTTAATCAGTTCATTGCAGGTGTAAAGGCATTTTTCAGGAGTATCTCTGTACAATCCAGTCATCATCTGGACACCAAGCTCAACCCCATAATCTTTGATTAATTTTGCAGATTTACGTACATCGTTAGAGTTATGCCCACGTTCGTTTGCGATTAACACGTCATCGTCCATACTTTGACAACCTAATTCTATTGCGGTGATGTTATACTTACAAAGTTGCTCTAAAACTAAAACGTCTATGCAATCTGGTCTTGTCGAAATACGAATGCCTGTAAAAATTTCAGGATATTCACTTAGAAAATCGTTCGCAATCGTGAGTAATTTTTCTCTATATTCGTAAGACAGTGCTGTAAAAGTTCCGCCAAAAAATGCGATTTCTGCAGTGAACTTTCTACGTGCAAGCGATTTCACATGATTTTCGAGAATTGTAGTAACTTCACAAACTTCAACCGATTTTATATTTTCGGTAATCGCATTCTTATTACAAAAGCTACATTCATGAGGGCACCCCAAATGCGGAATAAAGACTGAAGCGTTAGTGCTTTTCATATATCAGCACCAAGTTTGATGAGTGCTGCTTTTGCTGATTGTTGTTCCGCTTCTTTTTTAGTACTACCGCTCCCAATTCCAGTAATTTCGTCATCAATTTTTACACTTGCTTCAAAAGTTTTGCAATGAGCTTCCCCGTGTTCACCGACGATTTCATATTCGATTACAACATTAGGGTCTTTTTGAATAATTTCTTGTAACGCTGTTTTATAATCGCCTATATGAAACTTCACTTTCCCGCCCTCTAACGCTTCTTTGGTAGGCAGAAACGGCACTACAAAATCAGCGGCACATTCGAGAGCGTCAACACCACGCTCACACGAATCGAGATAAACAGCGGCGATTAAAGCCTCAAAAGCATCAGATAAAATCGACTTTCTCTCACGCCCACCAGAGTTTTCTTCGCCTTTGCTCATTATAAGCAAACTACCGAGTTCAAGCTTAATCGCATATTTGTATAACGCTTCCTCACAAATCAAATTAGCACGTAACTTAGTAAGCTCACCTTCTGGTTTTTGAGGGAGGTTTCTGTAAAGATGTCGTGACACAATAACAGACAATATGCTATCACCGAGAAATTCCATACGTTCGTTAGAGTTACAAAAAGTTGTCAATCCTTTTTCAGCGAGTGCAGATGAGTGAATTAACGCCTGTTGTAATAGTGACTTTTTAGCGAAAGTATACCCGATTGCTTTTTCAAGTTTTTCGTGTTCTTTATTATTTTTCATACTCATTGTAAACTCATTAAGCAACCTCCGAAAACCTCCTGCACGTTTTTGCTGTACGGGCTTTATCCGTCTCTTACCCAAAAAGCCTCGCCAAAACACAAAGTTTGCCTACGTTTTTTGTGCAAAAGCACGAAAAAATTCGTATGGCGAAAATATACATGAGATTTTCAGAGGTTGCCATTATAAAATTTTGCCCCCTAATCGTTTTTGAGCGAATTTTCAATTTCAGAAATCACACCAGCACTCACAAATTCGGCAGCTTGTTTGATTGCGTTCTTAATCGCTTTTGCGTCGCTCGAACCGTGGGCTTTAATGACTGGTTTCGCTGTTCCAAGTAAAGGGCTTCCACCAATTTCACGATAATCAGTACGTTTGCGGATTTCTTTCACCCCACTTTGCGAAAGTGCGTATCCGATTTTGGAAGCAGCGTTTTTACCAAAAATGCTCCTGAGTGAACTCTTCATAAATCCGCCCATGCCCTCAACTGTCTTGAGATATATGTTACCAGTAAATCCATCAGTAACGAGAACGTCACACGCCCCAAGAGGAACTTCTCTAGCTTCCACATTTCCCACAAAGTTGATTGTAAGTGGAGAAGCTGATTTTAATAGCTTGTAACTATCAAGCTCAAGCTCACGCCCTTTTTCGGATTCAGCACCAACATTCAAAAGCCCGACACGCGGATTTTTAATGCTCATGACTTTCTGCATATAAACACTACCCATAATTGCAAACTGAAGTAACATTTCAGGGCGACATTCTATATTAGCACCACCATCGAGCAGGATATAATTACCCTCTGTACTTGGCATAATCGGCGATAATGCAGGGCGTTTGATGTCTTTAATCCGTCCTAATGTCATCGAACCGCCTACCACTAACGCCGCCGTACTCCCAGCACTTACAAATGCGTCAGCATCGCCTTTTTTGACTAAATCGAACGCAACCCCCATCGACGTTCCCGCTTTTGAAGTGCGAATGTCCATAGGGTTATCTTCAACTTTTATTACACCGTTAGCGTAAACCAGTTCGATTTTTGTCATAGGCAGTTTCAGTTTTTGAAAAACTGTCTGCAACTTTTCTTTATCACCAGTGATTAAAAGCTGGAGTTCATGCTCCTTACCAAGCTCTTTAACAGCCATCACTGCACCTTCGATTATTGATTCAGGGGCATTATCACCACCAAAACCATCTATTACTATTTTCAATTCTTAACCTCCTGCGATTCCTTGTATAACCGTTCAGTTTATAATTTTTGTAAATCTCGTAATGCACGCTCAGATAATTTTGTGTTTCGTTCCTGTTTATTCTTAATTGGTGGCTGAATTGTCAGCGGTGGGAGTAATCCCATATTAGCCCCCATAGGCTGAAAAGCTACTACAGTTTTATCGCTGATATATCGTGTCAATGCTCCAAGAATTGTTGTATCAGGCAATTCTATCGCATTCTCGCCTGAGCATCTTGCCGCCATCGCTAAACCAGCAATGATTCCGCTCGCCGCTGATTCCATATACCCCTCAACGCCCGTAATCTGACCTGCAAAATAAATGTTGTCAGAATTTTTTAGCATAAAAGCAGAGTCAAGCAATCGTGGGCTGTCAATAAAAGTATTCCTGTGCATTACGCCATAACGCACGAACTCAGCGTTTTCAAGTCCAGGTATTAGCGTAAAAACACGCTTTTGTTCACCAAATTTTAGATTAGTCTGAAAACCTACAAGGTTAAACATAGTTACAGTTGCATTCTCTTTTCGGAGCTGGACATTAGCATATGGTCGCTTATGAACCTGATTTGAGCTTCCAGCATTAGCAGAACCCCAAAGATTTATATGCCCCTCTGGATATAAAATACCAACTGGTTTCATACAACCATACCGCACCGAATCAATGCCACGCTTTGCAAGAACTTCTACTGGCATACAACCCTCGTAAAAATTAGGCTTGCCATTCTCCGATAAATCAACATCATGAAGTGAGGCAACCTCTGCGTTTATGAGTTCTTCGTAAAACCGCTCATACTCACCTTTAGTAAATGGGCAATTTAGATAATCCGCTTCTCCTTTATCATACCGAGTCGCCACGAACGCTTTTTCCATGTTGATACTTTCAGCGGTAATAATTGGAGCAGCAGCATCATAAAAACTAAGAAATCCACCACATTTTATTTTGATTGCATCGGCAAACTTGTCCGAAGTGAGCGGTCCAGTAGCAATAATTGCATGGCTTTTCGGAAAATCAGTGACTTCACCAGACACTATTTCTATATTAGGTTCACTACGAATCCGCCGTGTGATTTCGTTGGAAAAAGCAACCCTATCTACTGCCAAAGCCCCTCCAGCGGGGACTTTTGTGTAATTAGCAACTTCCAAAACAAGCGAACCAAGCACCCGCATTTCCGCTTTAAGAAGCCCTCCAGCAGTAGATAACCTATCAGCTTTGAACGAGTTAGAACAAACAAGTTCCGCAAACCCCAAATGTTTGTGAGCTGGCGAATACTTTTGTGGCTTCATCTCATATAATCTGACTTTGAACCCTCTAATCGCCAAAACATGAGCTGCCTCTACTCCCGCTAACCCTGCCCCTATTATCGATATGATTGGTTTGGACATTCACGATTCTCCTCACACTAAGAAGCTGTGTTCTATAGACTAAGCCATTCATATTTTTGCGAATTTCCCGCCATACTGCATTGAATTTTCTTGATAGGCACAAAGCCTACTACAAAAATTCGCCTTGTCTGGCAGAAAATTCGCCCAAAATCCAAACAACTCAATCTATGAACGCAACTTCTAACTCCATCTGAACACTACTCGTAGCCTGAACCCCAGCGACTGGAATCGTCTTTGTTCTATACTTATTTGGATTTTTTATCATTCCCTCACGATACACCGCAGCTGATTGTAGCATAGTCTTAGTAAGTCGCATAACCTGCACACCTTGAGTGTCGCGCGTAGTCTTAGGTAAAATTAACGTTGACGGGAAAATAATAACTTTCCCTGATTCTGATTTTAGCAAAAACTCTACTGGACTTTCCGAACCCTCTGAACTCTCATTTTCTAACGAGATTTTAAACATCGCAACAAGCATTGAATTTGTGTTAAGTGAATTCGCCAACTTCTTGCGTTTAGTCTTAGTAACAAACGAAGTTAACGGTACTTTTGCACACTTTCCATTTTGAAAAAACATCACAAGCGTTTCTGAAAAATCAGCCGTGTGAACCATTTCTAACAGCTTTTCATCATCATCAAATTCGAGTTTTGATGGAATATAATCTCCCATAAGGCTGGCTTTAGTATCCTCAAAATCACCCGCTTTTGACTTGTAAGCCACACCTTTATCAGTGAAGAATAATAACGAATCGCGATTATTAGTAGTTTCGGACGAATGTTGGGCCATTATAGAATCGCCCTCTTTCATCTTTTGCTCACCAGACATTCTAAGCGATTGAGGTGTGATTTTTTTGAAATACCCCTCCTTAGTGAGAATAATATTCACTGGATAATCTGGAATTTCTTCGAGAGAATCGTTAGTATTTTCGCTAACCCCCGTAATTCCATAAAGGATTTCAGTTTTACGAGGTTTACCATGTTTTTTTGCAATTTCTCGCAAGTCTTCTATAATCAGTTTGCGGATTTTGCGTTCACTTTCGAGGGTTTCTTCTGATTGTGCAATAGACTCTCTCAAATTTTCGATTTCAGCCGTCCGTCTAAGAATATATGCTTTGTTGATATTACGCAATTTAATTTCTGCGACGTATTCAGCTTGAATTTCATCAATGCCAAACCCCACCATTAGATTAGGCACAACTTCATCTTCTTCATTGGTTTCACGGATGATTTTTACAGCTTTGTCTATATCAAGCAAAATCTTTTTTAGTCCAAGTAACAGATGGAGCTTAGACTTCATTTTAGAAAGCTCATAAGCAATTCGCCTTTTGACGCATTCTATGCGAAATTTTGCCCACTCATCTAAGATTTGGACTACCCCCATAACTCGTGGGCTACCTGAAATCAATATATTAAAATTGCATGAAAAACTGTCTTGCAGAGTAGTCAGCTTAAACAGCTTTTGCATGAGTGATTCGGGGTCAACGCCACGTTTTAGGTCGATTGTCAGCTTTAATCCAGACAAGTCGGTTTCATCACGAATGTCGCTAACTTCCTTGATTTTCCCGTTTTTGACGTGTTCGACAATTTTGTCGATAATAGCTTCAACTGTTGTAGTTGGAGGAATCTCTGTCACTTCTATACAATTTGCTGATTTATCGTAAATATGCTTAGCACGAACTTTAAATCCCCCTTGTCCAGTAGCATAAATCTGCTTTAGCTCATCTTCATTATAGATGATATAGCCTCCACCCGGAAAGTCCGGAGCAATCAACGTGCTTAGAATTTCTTCGGGATTAGAAGCGAAAAGCTCAGGGTTTTTCATAATCAGTTCGGTAGTCTTACAAACCTCCGTCAGATTAAACGGGCAGATGTTAGAAGCCATTGAAACTGCAATCCCTATATTAGAATTGACTAAAATTGCCGGAAACTTAGCTGGTAATAACACTGGTTCGGTTGTAGAATAGTCATAATTAGGAACAAAGTCTACCGTATCACGCTCGATTTCGGAGAAAAGCTCACCACAAATCGCCTCGAGCTTAGCTTCAGTATAACGAGAAGCGGCAAATGCCATATCACGCGAATACGCCTTACTAAAGTTACCCTTACTATCAACATAAGGATGTAGTAATGATTCATTGCCACGTGCTAATCGAACCATCGTTTCGTAAATAGCCGCATCACCGTGAGGATTTAGTCGCATAGTCTGCCCCACTATATTCGCCGATTTAGTACGTGGTGCGTTCAAAAGCCCCATCTTGTACATCGTGTACAACAGCTTTCGATGACTCGGCTTAAATCCGTCGATTTCAGGCAACGCACGTGAAACAATAACACTCATCGCATAAGGCATATAGTTTTCTTCGAGCGTTTCGACAATATTTTTTTCACTAACTACACCTGCACCTTCGATATAAGCATTAGGCATAGTTGTTTTTTTGGTGGATTTAGGTTGCTTTTTTTTCATTTAGATTTAGTTTTCCTTTTAGCTTTCTGGGAAGCTCTAATCAAATCATAAGCGTGTCCAATCATTCGTTGTAATTCTTCAAAAGGAACATCGCCATCTACATAGACAGTATTCCAATGTTTTTTGTTCATATGCCAGCCTGGTATAACATCGGTATAGATGTTACGCAAAAAATCAGCCTCATTCGGTTCACATTTGAGATTTACGAATAGCCGCCCTTCTTTAGACTTATTGCAAATCCCAATCAAAGCAAACATTTTTTTATTATCTTTATGCCGTATTACAGCGGCGTTCTCATCGAAAGGATAGTCTTCATACACATTAGGCATAGTTAAACAAAGGTCGATTAACTCACGTTTGGTCATATACCCCTCCATTAGTGATGAGCGATAAATAAAACTCAAGCATTTTCCTAAAAGCGTCAGTCGAAATACGCTCGTTAATTCCATGAATCGCCTCACGGTCTTGCGACGACATAAACATTGGCGAAAATCTATACACATAATCTGTAATTTCAGAATAAAAGCGTGAATCTGTTCTTGCAATCATCAGATATGGGATTATTACACACTTACGCTCATCCGTATTCCATGTGATTTTAATCGCAGAGTTAAGCCTTTCCCAACCTTCACCTTCAACGCGCGAAATTTTAGACGGCTCTAAACTTTCGAGTAGATTCACCTCAACATCAAGCCCACGCAGTGTTTTTTTTATGATTTCGAGAGTTTCTGCCACAGTACTGCCATTTATTACACGAAAGTTCCCGACTGCACGAATTTCTTCAGGGATTACGTTTTTAGCACTTCCGCCACTAATCAAAGTGACGGCACCAGTAGTTTGAAGTAATGCTCCGATTTCAGGGACTAATTGCGATACCTTAGGCAAGAGCAGTTTTCGTAGAATAGGGCTTTTGAGTGCTACTTTTACCTTAAATCCAAAATTCCTAATAATCGCACCACCCATAATTTTAACTGGTTCGCTAATAATCGGCTTAAACGGTTTATCGAGGCGATTGATTACTTTTGCCATTGTAGAAAGTGGATTATGCTTAGTCGGCATAGAAGTGTGACCTCCTTTACCACGAGTGATAAATTCGACATCCATATAACCTTTTTCGGCGATTCCGATTAGTGCTGTAAGCTCACTACCGCCGACTATGCTTGCATCAACAATCGCACCGCCCTCATCGACTACTAACATAGGGCTGACTCCACGTTCTTTGAGTAAAGCCGACATAGTAATCGCAGCATTACCAGACGTTTCTTCATCGCCACCAAAGCACATATAGATATCATAATCGGTAATGTAACCCTGTTCGAGAAGCGTTTCAACACTTTCCATAATCGCACAGAGGGTGCACTTTGTATCGAGTGCACCACGTCCGTAAATTTCGCCTTCGCTAATTCCCCCAGTAAAAGGATGGGCTTCCCATTTTTCGTCTTTAGACGCTGGTACTACGTCAAAATGCGACATAAGCAGAATGCTTTTGCTTGAATCTTTACCTTTTAATCTATACATAAGCCCACCTGGGCTTGTTTGAGTGACTGCTACACGTTCTAACTCACATTTAATATGAATATTCGGATAAAGCACTTCAAGTGCTTTTATAAACTTCTCGCACTCTTCAATATTACCATCAACTGTTTCATAAATTAAAAGTTCGCTAAATCGTGCTACAGCGTAATCAAAGTTAAATTCGATTTTTTTGTTTGAACCACTCTGGTTTGTGGAACTATTGGTCATTTTTAATACTCTCCGCAATCGCTTGAATTTTATCGCTAAACAACTTTGTGCTTTCCCAATCGACTTGGTTGCCATATAATTTTTGCATGACTAACCCATCAGAATCTGGATACCATCTCGGCATTACACCACCGTAATAAAAACCATGAGCTTTTAGTGCTTTAATCGTCGCCCCGTTATGAGGGCAAGAAAGCGGAACATTAATCGCTAACGATTTTGTGCCATTAGAACTCGCCTCTTTATCGATTTGTTTAACAACATCATTAATATCAGCACCAACTTCAAGGAAAGTGATTACTACGTATTGCGTCGAAATAAGTTCGGAATCGTTTACTTCATAAGTAGTCGGATTATTAGGGGCGGTATCAGAAGCATTTCTGAATATACGAGTGGTCACTAGTGGTAAGTCAGAAACCGCAAACTCGATTTGAGATTTGTATTCGCTCGGCAGGTAGCACCAAAGTGTCGCTTCGCCACGTTCAATGCAAGAACACACACAGCTAATTCGCTCATCGAGATTTTGTGTGGTTTCTCCATGACCTTCTCCGTGAGAATGTGCTAAATTCAGCTTTAATGCCGTGTCAATAAACCCACCAGCAATACACGAACGCTGTGAGTATTTATGGCTAGTAATACTCTCCGAATAAATCACACCACCTTTAAGCTCTTGATTAGAAAGGCAAGAGATTAGTAATTTTGCTACATCAGTTCCACGATAATCTGGTGTGACCATAAGCTGTCCTAACTCAAAAGCGTTAGGATTAGGCGAAAGTTTGATTAAAGATATCATACCAGTAGCCTTACCGTCAGTGTTGACTGCGATATAAGGATAAACCTCGCCACTTTCGATTTTTGCCCAAAATTCATCAGGATTATAGAGATATTCTGAAGCATATCCTTTGCCATAAATCGACGTTACTAAAGCTGGAACTTTAGCAGTTAATTTCTTGGTAATCGGCGATACTACACAACGAGATTTAACTAGCGGGAGTTCGCCGTCATCATCAGACTCGTTAATCTCAGTCACTTTTTCGGCTTTGTTCGCAACTTTGCTTTCAACATAAGTACAAATTTTCTTGATTGTGATAAACTTACGGAAATCACGCTCAGGAATTTTGAAAGAAAAAGTTTCTTCAAAAGCACATACCATGTCGATAAACCCCATTGATTCCATTCGTAAATCATGCAGTAGATTAGTATCTTCGTTAATTTCACTTGCGAGAGTGCCACTGTATTTAGATACAAGACCTATAATTTTATCAAGTTCATACATATTTCATTTCCTCCGATTTTTTGGTTCTATTATGTAATGGTGCGATAGTAAACCTCCTTGGTAACTAACGCACAGGGGTATTTGACATTACTCCGCAACGAAAGTCTTATCTAATTCGGGCGAACTTCGAGTTGCCTGCTCGTCGGCAGAGCCACCGACACTGCAACTCTCGTTTTGCGAAGCCCGATTAGGACTTTCGTTGCTCAAGATGC
>JGI24703J35330_11748857_pt1 | contig 56189 bp, 58 predicted proteins | sample TergutNt197P1_FD_35330 | JGI IMG/M metagenome (IMG submission 35330)
AAGTAGCACATCCTGTTAGTGGTTTTCGTCAAAAACATTCTAACACGTGCTTCTTCTTTTTTCTTTCTCTGGGTTACAACATCTAGTTTACACTACCCGCAAACCAAAAAGGTTTGCTTTTTTCTTAGTCTTCCAGTATAATATTCTGGTTAAGTAAAAAGACTTTCTCTGATAATAAAGTTAATCCAAAGCTGAGATCTCAGTGCTTTTATCAGGGTTCAAGGAGTGTAAAGAAGATGAAAAAAGGAATTCACCCAGAATACAATCGTATTACAGTTACGTGTACGACATGTGGAAATGCATTTGAAAGTGGATCAGTAAAAGAAGAATTACGTATTGATACGTGTTCAAATTGTCATCCATTCTATACAGGTCGTCAGAAGTTTGCTCAAGCAGATGGACGTATTGAGAAGTTCAATAAGAAATTTGGTATGGATAAGAAGTAAGAAGCATCTCGCAAGAGGTGTTTTTCTTTGTCTGAAACTTTAAACCAGCCTGTTAAGTAAAAAACCTTGACACCGATATAAGGAATATGCTATACTTCATAGGTTGAAAATTTTTAAGTATTTTTAGGAGGAGTCATTTCAATGGTTAAACTAAGATTAACACGTAAAGGTTCACACAAGAGACCTTTTTACCGAATTGTAGCAGCAACGTCAACGTCCCCACGTGACGGACGCTTTATTGAGATTGTAGGAACTTACAATCCACTTACTGAGCCAAAAGAGCTTATCATCGATGAAGAGAAAGCAATGAAGTGGTTAATGGAAGGGGCGCAACCAACTGATACTGTGCGTTCTTTACTATCTAAGCAAGGGATTATGACAAAGTTCCACGAAACAAAGTTAGCTGCAAAGAAAAGCCAGTAACAACAATTTATGACTGTGTTGCACTGACTTTGCAAGGCTTCTTCGCGAGATATTGAGTGACTAGAAGCCACTGGAAAGTAATCACAAAAATTAAACAATAACTAGGAGGCAATTTACCATGGATTTTATTGCAATGATTACAGGTTTTGTTCAGCCATTAACAACTAATCAGTCAGCTGTGACGGTTAAGGAAGTTGAAGGTGAAGAAGGGGCATTAATGTTTGAAGTTTTAGTAGCATCAGAAGATTTAGGTCGTGTGATTGGTAGGGAAGGTCGCGTTGCAAATGCACTTCGTACGATTACGTATGCTGCTGCTATCAAAGAAGGATTCAAAGTTAAATTAACCTTTGACTCAGTTCCTGAATAAAAAGAAGTAATTGAGGTTCACGAGGCTGTTGTTTCGTGAGCTTTTGTTTTTAAAGCACTACGGGAGGTAATGAGATGTTTAAGAGTGACTTAGAAATTGCACAGGAAGCCGTGTTGACCCCGATTGTTGATATTGCTCGTGATTTAGGAATCGAAGATAAGATTGAACAGTATGGTCATTACAAAGCAAAAATTGGTTTAGATGTTATGAAATCTGATTCCTCAGATGGTAGGCTTATTCTAGTGACGGCCATCAGTCCTACAAAAGCTGGTGAGGGAAAAACAACGATTACCGTAGGTCTAGGACAAGGACTCACTCACATTGGTAAAAAATCGGTGATCGCTTTGCGTGAACCGTCACTAGGTCCCGTTATGGGAATTAAAGGTGGTGCCGCTGGTGGTGGTTACTCACAAGTACTACCGATGGAAGATTTGAATCTACATTTCACAGGAGACATTCATGCGATTACAACGGCTAATAATGCGATTTGTGCGTTGGTCGATAATCACATCCATCAAGGAAATGAGTTAAACATCAATCCGGAGCGTATTGTGTTTAAACGTTGTTTAGATATGAACGATCGTACTTTACGTGAAATTACCATTGGTCAAGGATCGAAATTTAATGGTGTTGAACGAAAAGATGGATTCAATATTACAGTTGCTTCTGAAATCATGGCGGTTTTTTGTTTAGCGACGGATTACGATGATTTAAGAAATCGAATTAAGAAAATCATTGTTGCTTATAACGTAGATGGCAAGCCTGTTTTTGTTGGTGACCTAGAAATTGAAGGAGCCATTGTGATGTTATTAGCGGAAGCTCTTAAGCCTAACTTGGTACAAACTCTGGAGAAAACACCAGCGATTGTTCACGGTGGCCCTTTTGCTAACATTGCCCATGGTTGTAATTCGATTATTGCAACGAAAACTGCCTTGAAACTTGGCGACTATGTGATAACAGAAGCTGGCTTTGGTGCAGACCTTGGAGCAGAAAAGTTCTTTAATATTAAATGTCGTGAAGCTGGGCTAAAACCAGATGCAGTTGTTATCGTAGCTACGATTCGTGCTTTAAAAATGCACGGAGGTGTAGCGTCAGACGACTTGAAAGAAGAAGACGTAGAGGCATTAACTCGCGGGGTCGAAAACTTAGCTAAGCACATTGACTCAGTAACTAAATTTGGCGTTCCTTATGTGGTGGCAATTAACCATTTTGCTCATGACACCGATGCGGAAGTTAGCTTTTTGCTGGACTGGTGTAAGGAAAATGGACATCCTGTTGAGATTTCAAAAGGCTGGGCTAACGGTGGTGCTGGGGTTTCAGATCTTGCCCATAAAGTGGTAGAAATTATTGAGGAAGGTAAAGCTGATTTCAGACCACTATATGAACGTAGGTTAAGCTTTGAAGAGAAGATCGAAAAAATTGCAACGAGTATGTATGGAGCTCGTGGTGTAGTTTATACCGCTGAAGCGAAAGAAACTTTAAATACGTTACGTGATCTAGGGTATGAAGACCTTCTTATCTGTATGGCAAAAACACCAGCTTCTTTAACCGACGATCCAAGTCGTATGGGTCGCCCAACCGATTTTGACATTACCATTAACGAAGTAAGAATCTCCGCAGGAGCAGGGTTCATCGTGTGTTTATCAGGTGGCGTGATGACTATGCCAGGGTTGCCGAAAAAACCATCTGCTCTAAACATGAACATTACACCAGAGGGAGAATATGTAGGGCTATTTTAGAGGAATAGACACTAGTTGTCTGTCCTCTTTTTAATTTTTTATCAAAAATTTGAAAAAACTAAAAATATATTGCGTTTAAACGCTTGCCAAAATTGCAATTGGTTATTTAAGGTGATAAAATCGAATTGAAGGTATATAATTCTTAAAGGCAAGGTGAAGTGAGTGGAAAAAAATTTTTCAATTTCGGATAAGCCCCTTGTGGGAGTCATCATGGGAAGTACATCGGACTTGCCAACGATGCAAGAGGCCATCGATGTGTTAGAAGCATTTGAAATTTCTTATGAAGCGCGGGTAGTGTCAGCCCATCGTACACCAGATCTAATGTTTGAATATGCAGCATCAGCCCGCGAGCGTGGTCTACACGTGATTATTGCAGGTGCTGGTGGAGCAGCACATTTACCAGGAATGGTAGCATCAAAAACCACCTTGCCAGTCATTGGTGTGCCGGTTCAATCAAAGGCATTATCAGGAATGGATTCTTTACTATCCATTGTTCAAATGCCAGGGGGTATCCCAGTAGCAACAGTTGCTATCGGGACAGCCGGAGCGAAGAATGCAGGGTTACTAGCAACGCAAATGTTATCAACAAAATACGAGAACCTAACTGAAGTGCTCGATGCTTATCGTGCAAACATGACAGCTACGGTTTTAGAAACGGGTGATTTGAATGAGTAAAACAGTGTTACCACCAAGTACAATTGGAATTATTGGAGGCGGCCAACTTGGTCGTATGATGGCAATTTCTGCTAAAAGCATGGGATATAAAGTGGCGGTTCTCGAACCAGGAAAAGATAGCCCATTAGCACAAGTTGCTGACATTGAAATCAATGCAGCATACAACGACGAAGCAGCACTTACAAAACTACTTGAAATTTCCGATGTTGTCACGTATGAATTTGAGAACGTTCCATCAAAAGAAGTGGCGAAATTGAAGTCGCTTGGGAACCTTCCACAAGGGGAGCAGCCTCTTGTTATTACGTCTCATCGTTTAAAAGAGAAATTGGCCATTGAAGGGGCAGGTTACCGTGTTGCACCGTTTTTGAGCGTGACCAGTGCCGATGAATTGAAATTAGCGGTTAAGAAAATTGGATATCCGTGTATTTTAAAGACCGCTAGTGGTGGTTACGATGGGAAGGGTCAATGGGTCATGCGTTCTGAGGCCGACCTTCCAGAGGTATTAAAAGTTGCCAATGACAACGAATACGTGCTAGAAGGTTTTGTTAACTTTGAAAAAGAAGTTTCGGTGATTGTAACTCGTAGTGTTAATGGAGACGTTGAAGCTTTTCCAACTTTTGAAAATGTCCATCACAATCAAATCCTCCATACCACAAGAATGCCAGCTAACATTAGCGATGCCCTTGATGAGGAAGCACGCATCGTAGCAAAAGGTTTGATGGAAAAGCTAGATTTCTTTGGAACGTTAGCCATTGAAATGTTTGTTACCGATGAAGGGATCATCATTAACGAATTGGCACCACGACCACATAACTCAGGTCATGTGACCATGGATTCTTGTACAGTGAGTCAGTTTGAACAACACGTTCGTGCGGTTTGTGGGTTGCCACTGGTTAAAGCAGAACCAACGCGACCAGGAATCATGGTCAACTTACTTGGGCAACATATTGATTATGCTTTAGAGAATTGGCAGAAATCAGAATTTTCTGATGCAAAGCTACATTTGTATGGTAAAGAAGAAAATAAACGTGATCGTAAAGTTGGACACTTAAACTTTGTTGCCAACGATTGGGCAACCTTAGATGCAAAAGTTGAGGCTTTTTTGAAGAATTTTCCTGAGTAAAAGGAGGGTTTATTCATGTTAGAAAATAAGTTGAACATAACGAGTCAAGCTGAGCTTAATCGAGAAGAAGAACGACTCACTAAGATTAAAGCTAAGTGGTTATTTGATTCGGGTGAACTTGATCGCTTGGAAGTGGGAACGTTTAAAGGGCTTTCTGACATTCACCGGATCCTTTTTGAAGACGTTTATAATTTTGCAGGAAAAGTTCGTGATGTGAACATTGCGAAGGATAATTTTCGCTTTGCTCCAGTGATGTTTTTAAGCACCGCACTCGACTACATCGACAAAATGCCAGAAAATACTTACGACGAGATTGTTGAAAAATACGTGGAAATGAACATTGCGCACCCATTTCGCGAAGGCAATGGAAGGTCAGCTCGCATTTGGCTCGATCTAATGTTCAAGCGTACATTGGGATGTGTTGTTGATTGGAATAGCATTGATAAGGAAGATTATTTATCTTCTATGAAACGGTCGCCCGTTAAAGATGTGGAAATAAAAGTACTATTGAAGCCAGCCCTGACCGATGATTTAAGTCGTGACTCCTTTATGAAAGGAATTGACGCCAGTTACTACTATGAGGGGTATTATGAGTTTAACATTGAAGATCTGTAACAGTAGATGAACATTGGAGGATATGCATGAGTAAATACCGTGTTTTTGTAGAGAAGAAGCCAGCGTTTAAAAGTGAGGCAAAAAGTCTGTTAGCAGACTTGAATGGAAGTCTTGGACTAAGCTTATCGGATGTACGCATTGTTAACGTTTATGACTTATTTAATGTATCGGAAGCAGACGTTAAAATTGCCAAAGAGAGCGTATTATCGGAAGTAGTTGCCGATGACGTATATGATACCCTTGATCTGGGGAGCAAGGTATTTTTCGCGATGGAATTTTTACCTGGTCAATACGATCAACGTGCCGATTGGGCACAGCAGTCTTTGTTATTGTTAACAGGTAACGAGAAAGCTGTTGTTAAGTCAGGGAAGGTTATTATTTTAGAGGGCGCAACTGAAGCGGATCTAGCTAAAGTCAAGAAGTTTGTGATTAACCCAATTGAAGCGCAGGAAAAAGATTTAGATGCAGAGCTAGCACTGCCAGAACTTGGAACGCCAGCACCTGTTCCAATATACGATGGCTTTAATAACTTAGATGAAGCTGGACTCAACGACTTCTTAAACGAGCATGGTATGGCGATGACCCTTGCTGATTTGGCTCACATTCAGAAGTATTTCCGTGATGAAGAAGACCGTGATCCTTATGAGACGGAGTTAAAGGTTTTAGATACCTACTGGTCAGATCATTGTCGTCATACTACCTTCGAGACCATTTTAAATGAGGTTAAGTTTGAGGAAGGTAACTTCCAACAGACGATGCAAGCAGCTTTTGACGAGTATTTAGGTATGCGTGAATATGCTCATGGCGACCGCCTCGATAAAAAGCCAATGACCTTAATGGACATGGCTACGATTGCCGGTCGTGAACAACGAAAAATGGGAACGTTAGACGATATGGAAGTGTCCGATGAAATTAACGCATGTAGCATCTACATTGACGTCGAGGTTAATGGAAAGCCAGAACCTTATTTGCTGATGTTTAAAAACGAAACCCATAACCACCCAACGGAAATCGAGCCATTCGGTGGAGCATCAACTTGTATCGGTGGTGCGATTCGTGACCCACTATCGGGGCGTTCTTACGTCTATCAAGCCATGCGAATTGCTGGTGGAGCTGACATTACAGAAAAAATCGAGGATACAATGGAAGGGAAGCTTCCGCAGGTAACCATTTCCAAGGTGTCGGCGCACGGAAACTCTTCTTATGGGAATCAAATTGGGCTAGCAACAACCTTTGTTCGTGAAATTTACCATCCAGGATACAAAGCGAAGCATATGGAAGTAGGTGCCGTTGTAGCGGCAACTCCTGCTAAAAATGTCATCCGTAAAAAACCAGTTGCTGGCGATGTGATCATCTTGCTCGGTGGTGCTACGGGTCGTGATGGTGTAGGGGGAGCAACGGGATCATCCAAGTCTCACGATGTGGAATCGATCCAAACGGCAGCGGCTGAGGTCCAAAAAGGAAATGCGCCTATGGAGCGGAAAATCCAGCGTTTATTTAGAAACGAGGCCGTGACCACTCTAATCAAGAAATGTAACGACTTTGGCGCTGGCGGCGTTGCCGTTGCTATTGGTGAGCTAGCTGATGGTTTGAACATTGACTTGAATAAAGTACCTTTGAAATACGCAGGGTTAACGGGAACAGAAATTGCCATTTCTGAATCCCAAGAGCGAATGGCGGTTGTGGTCGATCCAAAGGATGCTCAGAAATTCATTGATTTGTCTCGCGAAGAAAACTTGGAAGCGGTCATCGTTGCTACGGTAACTGACGACCACCGTTTAACCATGCATCATAACGGGACAAACATCGTGAGCTTATGTCGCAACTTCTTAGACACCAACGGCGTTCAAGGAAGCATGACCATCGAAGTTGATACCACGGTGCCAGATGACCTGTTTGCAACCGCCGTTACAGGCGACGACCTTAAAGAACAATTCCTCAATAATCTAGCCAGCCATAACGTGGCCTCTCAACAAGGGATGGTTGAAATGTTTGACTCTAACGTGGGTGCTGGAACGGTTCTGATGCCTTACGGTGGAAAATACCAGTTAACGGAAACGGAAGGATCGGTTCATAAAATCCCCGTATTAAATGGGACCACTGATCTAGCAAGTATTTTGACCTATGGATACAATGCCGAAATCACAGAAAAATCCCCGTTCCATGGTGCTGCTTACGCGGTCATCGAATCCATGGCTAAGGTGGTTGCTTTAGGTGGGAAATGGCAGGGGATTCGCTTTTCATTCCAAGAGTACTTCCGTAAATTAGGACTTGATCTAAAACTATGGGGCGAGCCCTTTGCTGCGTTACTTGGTGCCGTTCATGTTCAAAAGGGTTTTGGCTTACCGGCCATTGGTGGAAAAGATAGCATGAGTGGAACTTACGAAGACAAACACGTGCCACCAACTTTGATCTCGTTTGCTGTGCAGACAGAAAGAGCAGGTAACATTACATCTTCGGAATTTAAGGACGTAGACAACTACGTTTACTTGATTAAGCATGATCAACTAGTAGATCACATGCCAAACTTTGAACAGCTAAAAGAAAATTTTGATTTGATATATAACTATAATGCGATGGGGGCGATCCGTTCTGCTTTTGTGGTGAAACATGGTGGGATTGCTGAAGGATTAGCTAAGATGACCTTCGGGAATAAGATTGGTGTTCAAGCAACAGTATTCGAACCGTTGTTTGATAAGCTCATTGGTTCCATCATTGTGGAATCGACAGAGAAAATCGATGCTGATTCTGCCATCTTACTTGGGAAAACAACTGCTGAATCAGACATTGTTTTAAATGGCACAGTTATCTCAATCTGCGAAGCGATCACTGCATGGGAGAAACCATTTGCCAGCATTTATCCAAAAGCAACCAATCCAGATAAATCGACAGTAGAAACCATCACTTACGACCGCATTAATCTTAAAACGTCAGGTTTAAAAGCAACACCACGTGTTCTTGTATCGGCCTTCCCTGGAACTAACTCGGAGTACGATAGTGCGGAAGCTTTCAGGTTGGCAGGTGCTGATACCCATATCAACGTCTTTCGTAATCTAAATGTAGCCGACGTTACAGCATCCATCGATCGATTGGCAACCGAAATTAAAAAATCACAAATCCTATTCCTACCAGGTGGGTTTAGCGCTGGTGACGAACCAGATGGATCAGCCAAATTCATTACAGCCGTTCTAAATAACGAAAAAGTTCGAGAAAGTATCGAGGATTTAATGGCTCGTGACGGATTAATTGTTGGTATTTGTAATGGATTCCAAGCGCTAGTTAAATCAGGATTATTGCCGTACCAAGATTTCAGCGTGACCCCTGAATCACCGACGCTAGCTCACAATAACATTGGCCGTCACCAATCAAAAATTGTTCGAACGAGATATACAGGTGCTAATTCCCCGTGGTTTTCAAAAATGATGCCTGGAGACATTCATAACGTCGCTATTTCTCATGGAGAAGGAAGATTTACAGCTAAAGATACTACTATCAAAAAACTAATCGAAGATGGATTGATTGCTTTCCAGTATGTGGATCTCGATGGGCATCCAACCATGAACGAGATTTATAACCCGAATGGATCAACGCTAGCTATTGAAGGTCTCATCTCGACAGATGGAAGAATTCTTGGTAAAATGGGTCATACCGAAAGAAGTGGAAGAAATGTTTTCAAAAACGTTGAAGGAAGCTACGATCAAAAAATCTTTGCTAGTGGTGTCGAGTACTTTACAAAGTAACATGTCACAGGAGGTACAATAATTATGACCTACGAACAGTTTGAATACCAAGTAATTAGTATGTTACTTGCTGGTGGAGACCCACGATTGGAAGAGTACAGGAAACAGATTTGGCACTTGGAGGCTGCTTCAAGGTATGAAACGAAATCTGGCTTTGTCACTACTTTTAGAATGCCATCATCTCTAACAAAGAATGGCATTAGAAGCAAATTTTATGGTTTGACCATTGAAGTTCAAAATCGAGGAGAAGCAGACATTGAACTAACAGCGGAAAATGGTGCAATCAGTTCGTTGAGAGGAACGTTTATTGGTGAGATAAACTACGCTGACCTTTTAGAGAACTTTGATCAGCTATATATCCAATATCAAAACGGTAGTTCAAGTGATATGCATTTTTACAGCGGTGGAACTTTTGAAGAAGTAGATGAGCCAATAGAAAAAGTGGTTAAGCTTCAAGTGGAAGAGGTAAAACAGCCACCTATTCAAGAGGAGCCCCCGCTTGCAAAACAAGGAACCATAACTTTGGGTGAATTAATGCGGCAGACCACTCAGGAATCACCTGACGTAACTAAGCTGGAACAAGTATTGCCCCAAGTTGAAGATAGATATCAGCCTCAAGTAACTAGAGAAATGCCAGATGCAGTAAAATTAGAACAAATGTTACCTAAAGTTGAAGAAGTTGAAGATAGATATCAGAGAATAGAAGAACGGTTAGAAAAGCTATCTTTTGAAGCGGAAGTAGCAGCTGATGCAATGGAGACGGAAAAGAGAAACATAACGCGCTCGGTGATCATTCTTCTGTGCTTTATTATTGGGTGTATCTTTGGAGCCATTTTCATGATGCTGTTTTTAGGGGTCGAGATTCCTTTTCTAAGTGATTTTTTTCAATAGGCTGAACTAGATGATAAAAAAGAAGTCAAACATAGGGACTTCTTTTTTTGTTTTATTTGCGACATGTAGCGAAATAATATGAGGCTATAGTAAAGGGGTTACATCTCTTGTTTTGATCCAAGAATTGATGCTTTGCAAGAGGAGTTCCTGCCCTGAATTTCTTAATTGTCGAACCGTGTACACTTGTCCGTGAACCCAAGAGGGGATGATTTCACCAGTTGCCCACCTGTGTGCCGTTTCGTTCACTCTTACGTGAGAGCCTACTTTGATGTTAGGTACAAGTACAGGAGGAGAAGTCACCATTGGCGGTGGTGTGTTAACGGGATCGGTTGTGGATAAATCTGAAAACGCTGTGTATGTTCCAGAAATACGGACTTCGATAAAGTGCCCGTTAGTTGTCGGCTTTAAGCTGGGAAGGGAAAGATCAACCGAAAGAGGGACATCTTGTCCTAGGATGCGCTCGTTAGCGAAAATTCGTATTCGAGGGCTTCCCCAAATGCTACGTCCACTAATAGATAGAATCTCTGTCTCATGAGGGTATCTATTTTGAATAAATTGATTATGATAGATAGCTAAGTTAATGATGTCAGTTCCACTTCCGGATTCAAAAGGTAAGGTGCCAATCCGAATTTCCTGAACTGTGGTATTCCGACGGATAGCATCCTCCACATCGACTTCACTGTAGCTAAGTCGGAAAAAGCCGTTAAAATGGATTTGATGCCCAATCCGAGTCCAGTTTCCAGTCTGATCGCGATATTGTCCTCTGATGATGCCATTTCCAATTTGTAACGTTGGTATCCATGTTCCGAACTGGAACTGGTTATTTAAGTTTCCATCCATAAAAATCCCACCTCATAAAAGTTGTCTCGCTGTGTTAGTTTACGTGAAATGGGTAGAGAATGTGACTATGTAAGTTATGTAGTTATCTAACTTTATTTTGATTTGAGAGATGGGCGATAAAACCAACGATAGATGAGTGTACTAATCGCAAAAAAGGATAGGATCGAAGCAACCAAAATCATTCGCCAGTTTACAACGGCGATTAAACTTTCAATGTTTGCTTCAACATGAGGAATATATTCCGTTCGTTGCCCTCTGACTAAAAGTCGATGGGAATTAATGGCATAAGGCGTACATGTCACGAGGGTCACAAGATCTTTATCTGGGTGGTTGTGCAAGTCACTAATTTCATGAGGAAGAACAATGGTAATTTGGTCTATTTCATAGGCCATTTTTTGGTTGGCAATGGTCACAAAAAACAAATCACCTTTACTTAAGAGTTCTAAATCAGTAAAGAGACGGGAGTTTGGAATTCCTGTGTGACCGGTTAGAACAGAATGGTTACCAACTTCCCCAATCGGAAATGGCGTTTGCGGAATGTGGCCGATACCGCGATCAAGAACATCGTAATCTGTTCCGTGATAAATGGGAATTCTAACGTCAATGGCAGGGATTTCAATAAATCCCATGGAACGATGCAAATTCAGGATCTCATAATAGTTATCAGGGATAATGAAGCCACTACCCATTACAAAGGGATCTTCGATGTTTGCTCCCGTTAAAGAAGCGTTATAGGTGCGAGCCAATTCAAAGTGGTATTCAATTTCTGCATCTGGTACTTCTTCAATGGTACGTTGATATTGTTCGATTAAGCCGGCGTGGTTTCGACTTGCCCACCAGTCAGCAATATCAGGATATAAAAGGATTAGTGCACCGATCAAGAATAAGAAAATAAAGCCTAGGCTTTTCCATTTATTTTTCATAACAATCTTTCCTTACGTAAAAATAGCCACCTGACCGAGAATCATCATCCTAACCTGCGGCCAGCTAGCTATTTTAAATTTCATGGGATGATTTAAGTGTCGAAGTGTTCGTCGTTATTTTTTCTACGATTTTTCGCAGCCATGACTAATGAACCACCAATGATCGACAGTCCTGCAGCGGTAAAGAGTACGGTGCCAATACCACCAGTTTGTGGCAAGTAGAAGTCACCCTCTAGTTGGTTGACGACTTGAAGCGTTACAATAAACGGTCGTGACGGAGCATCGGTATAGTCGTGATCAACCACCACACGCATGGCATCGGTAATGAGACGGTAGCCTTCGGGTGAAGCTGTTTCTTGTAAGTAATAGACACCGGCTTGTAAACCTGGGATAAAGACAACCCCTCCGAATGTTGTAAAGGATCTGTTTCCACCTGATTCAGGAAAAGCAGGAATCGTGAGATCTTCGTCTAGGAACACTTCAAAAGTTGCTTCGCTTAATCTTTCACCATTCACGTCTACTTTTTCGATTTCCATCCCAAAGTGATATTCTACAGGGGGTGGTGTTTCTGTATACTGCCCCTCATCCTCGTTGTAGTATAGCCTTGCCGAGTTGGTGATGGGACCTAGGTCTGCTTCAGCTGCTGAAACGGCTGTTCTAAAGGTAAAGGTCAACGTTCCATTTGGTGCGAGGATGGCGTGCTGAGACAGTGTGCTGAAACCAACTTGGGTCAATGCAATGCTCAAGACGTTATTTTCATCTAAATTGACCTGAAAAGCATCAGCAGGTAAGGTTTGAGCAACCTCGGTCAAGGTATCATCTATTTCTTCTAAGCGATAAAAGGTACCTACGACACTATCGGGAATGAAGGTCAATCTTTGGTCCAGTGGGTCAATGAACTCAAAGCGTGTGGCATTACCGATTAAGCGAGGGATGGTGGTTTCTAGTGTCCACTCTGCCACCATTTCACCTAAAGCTTCATCCCATACCAATTCCAGCTCTTTGTCAAAGACAGTAGGTGAATCTTCGTCTGATTTTGGGTAGACGTCCACGTCGTAAATCCATTCGTCATTTACTCTTCTTGGAATACCAACTACGAATGGTGCGACACGATCACTTTCTGGTGTAATGGTATGCGTACCTTCGGTTACAAGGTATAGTCCAATCGGAAGATCAGAAAAGGTGGCAACACCATTGACGGTTGATTGCGTTTCGCTATGAGCACCATTACCTGTGATGACATCAAAATTATCAGGATCTCTTAAATTAAGTGGTGTCGGGTCAACGCCATTTTGTAACCTAACACGTGTTACCGTATAAGGGATATTATTAAGGGGGGTTCCCTGAGTCGGATTTGCCTCTGTGGACCCTGCAAAACGGTGGATCCGAATGGTACCGGTGGATTCAACATTTGCTGTTTGTAAACTAGATTGTCCCGCTACAGGAAGAACAATTTGCATTAGCATTGTTGCAGCTAAGGCGGTTCCTAGTATTTTTTTGAGTGTTTCTTTCATGATCAAAACTCCTTTTCAAAGCTATATTTGTGGCTTACTCTTTACTATTTCCTAATTCGAGGCATTCATACTTAAATGTCTAAAATTCTTCCAAAGCTGATCTTTTTACAGGAATCTCGATCTTAGGGGGTTGTTTTCCTTTTCTGAATCATAAGTCGGGCACCAAGTGTGGTTGCAGAGAGTAGCATGACCAGACCTAATACGATCAAGCGACCATTTTGACCAAGTCCACCTAAATTTGGTACATCTAATTCGTACACGTTTCCTAAGAGGTGAACACCATCCTCTACCCGGAAGGCGGGTACTAGGTCACCTTCTGCCACAATATTTACCACTTCTTCATCGTTAATTTCAATTAACCAGTGACCAAATGGAAGTCGGTAACCAGCTGGTGCTGAGGTTTCAATTAGTCGGTGAGGTATATTTGGAAGGATGCCTTCAAACCTAACGAAGCCATCTTCATCGCTTTCTTCTGTGGCAAAAAGGATCCACTCACCGTTCTGGTAAACGTGTAATTCAAAGACAGCACCAGGCAATATTTGATCAAAGTCGGTGTTCATTTTAATAAAACTGAATTCAAAGGTTGGCAGTGCTTCACCTTCAAAATTAATGTCGTGATTGTTAATCGGATGGTCGTGAATGCTGACATTTGTGAAGTCAATATTGGTAATATCGGCATTGATCGGTGGGAGAAAGGCTTGGTGAGAAACATTATTAGAAAAGGAGGTGTTAGCTATATTAAGATTGCCATAGGCTATTGGTGATAAATAAGCTTCGTATTCGTAATCGTCTGTAAAGATGGCTCCTCCGTTTTCAAAAGCGGTATTGTTTTCGAAACTTACAGCTGCTAGGTTCAGTTCACTATCTGCAGCGTAAATCCCTCCTCCATTTTGAGCAGAATTTTGATTGAAAGAATGGGTACCGCTTTGGATATTGAGAATGGCACCCTCTAACCAAAGTCCTCCTCCATTTCCGTCGAGTGCTCGATTTTCATTAATGGTGTTATTCCCAGTCAAGGTAATAATTCGTGTTCCTGTTGTTCCAAGAGGAGAAAAATGTAGACCACCTCCATTCCCTGTTTGAGTTAGATTACCATTTAAATGGCTATTACTCATAGCAAAGTTAGCAAAGCGATCAAAGGAAATACTGGCGCCGTTTCCATAGGAGACGTTGTCATTAATAGAAGTGTTGTTTATCGTGAAAGTGCCAACTGCGTTAACCAAGCTAGAGGGAGTTTCAATGAAAATTCCTCCGCCCTCTCCTTCGAGAGCTGTGTTGTTGGTGATGTTACCGTTATTAATAGTATTTGCTGTAAGGTTGAACTGTTCGGTTAGGAAGATTCCGCCACCATTTTGGACTGCTGTGTTTCCGGTGATGGTTCTTATGTAATTACCACCTTCGCTCATGTGAAAATTTGGAGTAGGCTGGGTTCCACCAGTGGTCGTTAAATCTAGAAAGATGCCCCCTCCATTTCCTTCTGCATGGTTATTTGTTATTGCAACGTCTCGTAAACGCGCGTTAAAGTTATGCGTACCTGCTGCTCCCAGATGACTCGTTGGGTGATGATAGACTCCTCCACCATGGCTAGTTGCTCTACCGTCTCGTATGGTACCAGCATCTAAGTTGAGGTTAGAGTTGTTGGTTCGAACCGTTGCAGCAGCCCCCCCTGCATTATTAAAAAGCGGCATGTATCTGAGGGTGCCTCCGCTTTCTTGTGGGCTCCCTCCATATAAAGTCCCTCCGGTCAGGTTAAAATTGACCGTATTTACTCGACTACTATTGGCAGCAGTCCCGCCAGTTCCTCCTGAATGTGTTAGATGAGGGGCAAAGTCGAGATGATCTCTAACGGTTGAGGCACCTGACATAGTAAAAGTTAGGGTGTTAGTGTTATGGAAGGCTGTAGTCCCTGTATTGGTTGTTGTGAGTGCTGGTGCGACGGTTAATCCGCCTGTCACGTTGCTGCTACCAGAAATATTAAAGTTAGTGTTTGTGTTGAAGGCAGTGGTTCCGGCACTCCTGCTTTGAGTAATGGTTGGTCTGAAATCAAGTCCATCTAATATTTGGGCGTTGTTGGTGAGGTTAAAGGTGTGGGTCATGGTTCTAGCTGCGGTACCGGCACCTGCTGAACTTAGTGTAGGGGCGATGGTAAGTCTTCCGTTGATTATGGCGTCTCCATTGATGGTGAGGGTTTGTGCCGGTGCTGTCATGGCACCTGCCCCTGCCCTTGTGAGGTTGAAGGTTAACCCGTAGTGGACATTTCCGTTGACTATGGCATCTCCACCGATGGTCATGGTGTTGGCTGGGATGGTTTGCCCATTTCCTGCAGTTGTTGGTGAGGGGACCGCTCTCGTAGGAGCAAAATTGACTTGTTCACCTAGGGTTACTCCAGCTGTGTTTTCTTCAATAAGGCCACCTGTGATAGTTAGGGTTGGCATGGCTGTGCCGGCTGCAGTAATGGTGGCAGCACCCGCGGTTGTTAAGGTTGGATTGATGTTGATACCACCACCTGCCCCCGCTGCTGTGTTATTATTGATCAGACCATTTGTGATGGCAAGAGTGCCTGTGCCCATCATTTCGATGCCCCCCCCGGTAGAGGAAGAGGAGTTATTTGTGATTCTGACATCTCCTATAGAGAAGGTGCCGGCACCTAGATGGATGCCTCCACCACCGGAAGTTGCTGCAGTATGACCGGAGATGTTTTCGGAAATCTCACCGCCGTTAAAGTTGAAGGTTCCGCGGTTGTGCACACCTCCTCCACCTGAGGTGGCAAATCCTGCGGTACCAGCGCGTGTACCTGTCTCGTTGTTTCTAATGGTTCCATTATTGATGGTTAAGGTGGTACCAGCACCTACATAGATACCTCCACCACCTTGAAGAGTATTAGCTGCTGCGATGGCAGCCATGTTGTTTTGGGCGATGTTTCCTTGGATCACACCCCCATTCATGGTCATGGTTCCATTGTTAATAAAAATGCCACCACCGCTTCCACCTGGGAAGCCTCCTTCGTTAAGGTTGCCAACGGAGTCGTTATTTCTAATGGTTCCACTATTCATAGTGATAGTGGCAGTATCACCACGTTGAGCAATGGCTCCTCCTGTGCCACGAGCGGTGTTATTTTCAAAGATGACACCTGTTGTGAGATAGTTTTGCACAGCGGCATGTCCATGAATGTTTGTGGTTGGCACTGTTGTAGGGTCGCCTAGGAGGAGGTCTGAGTTATGGTGGTTGTTAATGGCCCCTCCTTGTCGACCGATGTTACCAGAGAATGTTCCACCAAAAAGATTGATGCTATTTCGACCAGTAGCTCCTGCGACACTGCTTCCAGATTCAATGGCTCCCCCATCTCCTCCGCTTCCTACGGTAAAGTTGTCTCTAAACTCGCCGCCAAACATGTTGAAATTACCACCGCCGGTAACACCTAGTGCACCAGAGCCTTGTCCGGTTGCTTCACTTCCTGGTGTGGTTCCTACCATGGTTAACCCGCCACCATTTAAGTTGTTATAAATTAAGCCCCCAAACATGTTCATGGTCGAGGCATTGGAAGAAATGAGAATGGCCCCTCCTGAGCTAGGAGTTCGATTATTATGAAAAATACCACCATGGAAATTGAAGGTACCAGAAGTCATTCGCAGACCTGCCCCCCCTGCTCGAGCAGTGACACCGAAGGCACCAATAGTTCCATGGTTGTTTCGATTGTGGGAAATTTCACCAGCAAACATTTCGAATGTTCCGCCTGTTTGATGGACGGCTGCGCCGGTATTGGTATTGGTTGCTAACCCATAGAGGTGCCCACCATTAAGTCTTAAGGTACCACTAACGAGAGTGATCCCTCCTCCGACGCCAGTTCCTACTGTAGTTCCTGGTGCAGCGACCCGCCGTATAGTAATTCCTTCATTGATAGTTAAGCGACTTGCAGCTCCTGTCACATTAAAATGTCGAACTGTCGTAGCCGTTAGATTAACGCCTGTGGTAGATTGGATGACGATGTTTCGTCCTGCTGTGATGTCTCGCCCATTGCCTGCGGTTGGAGCTGTTGCTGCAAAGGCGAGGTTAGAGGTGACATTAATGACACGGATGTTGCCGTCGGTTGGCGCACCACTGACGGCTGTTCCTAATTGAGCAGCCGTCGCAACGTTGTGAAAGTCTGGGAAACTAGGATCACCCTCTTCGATGAGGCTTGGAATGTCCGAGGCTGTGTCCCAAATAGAGGGATTGCGTAAAATAGCGTCTTCAACCACTTCTTCTTCTACCTCGCTCTCTGGATCGAGCTCATCTTCTTCGGTTTCAAGTTCTATTTCATCTGGATTTGCATCTTCACTGTCTATTTCTGGAGCATCTAATATCTCGGTATTAGAGGGGGATCCACCTTCTTCATAAAAGGTTGTCATTACAGCAATAGTGTTTTCATTTAACGCAAAGGCTTGCATCGTTAGGGAGGTCAACCCGAAAAAGACAATCCATGTCAGTATTAATGTCATACGCTTCATTTTATCAACTTCCACTTCGTTTAACTTTTTATTCACTAGTTTGCGACAAAAAGATCGCAATCATACCTTGTGATCCATGAAACATATAATGAGTTATCTAGTAACAAAGCGAGGAGTGTTAAGATGTACCGATACGTAGGAAATTTTTTCAAAGCGAGGTTTACAAAATACGGAGAAAAAGAGTTGAGAGGCGTTTGGATAACCACGGTTAGAAATAATGATTTTCCAAGCAAAGGAGGACTAGAATTAGTACAATTCCAACAGGAATTTCAAGCCATCCTAAGTGTTTGCAAGGCGTTCAAGCTCAATGCCTTATTCTTTCAAGTACGTCCAGAAGGAGATGCTTTTTATTCATCTGGGGTCAACCCTTGGAGTGAATATTTAACTGGCGAACAAGGCGTGAAACCTAATTGGGGTAATTTTGATCCACTAACCTGGATCATTTCTGAAACACACAAAGCAAAAATGGAATTCCACGCTTGGCTAAACCCTTATCGTTTGACCCCTTCTAATAAAAAAGGTCATACCAAAGAGGAACTTCTTGGCAGACTAAGCCCTGATCATTATGCGAGACGCCATGTCGACTGGGTTTACTTTTTTAATGGAGAGTTATTTTTGAATCCAGGCGTTCCAGCTGTGACTCAATTATTGGTCTCAACTGTAGATGAGATTCTTCAAAATTACGACGTTGATGCCATTCATTTAGATGATTTTTTCTACCCTTATTCTTACGAAGATAAATCCAGTGGCAAACTGATCAAGTTTGCCGAAGTTAATCCTGATTATGATAGCTATTTAAAATACCGTCACGAGTTAGATCAAAACATTCATACGTGGCGAGAAGGAAACATTAACCACCTGGTGTATAGTCTTCACGAAACGGTTCAACACTATAATCGCATTCACCACACACAGGTGGAATTTGGCATTAGCCCTTTCGGTATTTGGGCCAGTGTAGATGAAGCACCAGGTGGGTCCGCCACATCTAGCGCACAACTTTCTTCCTTAAGTGAGTACGTTAATTCCAAGCTTTGGATTGATCACGGTTGGATCGATTACATCCTGCCACAAGTTTACTGGTCTTTTAACGACGAACTTTCACCTTTTGCCGCCGTGTGTGACTGGTGGAACGGTGTGGTGGCTGGCTCCAAAACAAAGCTTTACATCGGTCTGGGACTTTACCTCTACGAAGAAGATGCGAACAACCCAAGTTGGCAAAACTCTCAGGAAATCGTCGATCAAATTAACTACATCCGACAACTTTCCAATGTTTCAGGCTACGTCTTCTTCACTTATCATAACCTATTAGCTGATCGTACACAGTCATCAGCTTTAAAACAGGCCTTGATGAAGTTAAAAAATACCGTATAAAAATGACATGTAGGCTGACAAAGGGATTGTCTCACAAGAGGCGATCCTTTTTATTAGGGTTGACAAAGTAAAAGGGCTGTTCTCTGATATACTCCCTTTTTGTGCTATAATGTCAGAAGATAATGAAACAATGTGAGGTTATAAAAATGTCGCGACGTAGAACAACAGGAACGAGAACTATGAGTCGAAATCAAAAAAAGGGACTAGCTTTACTCTTGGTTGGTAGAAGTAGACGCCGGCAACGAGGTCGAGGTAGGCGAAATCGTAAGCAAAACAATTGGAGTTTAAGAGGTCTATTGCTTTTAGTCATCACCGTCGGAGCTCTTTTCTGGTTCATTCATAATGATGTGGACTTATCCGACTTTGACATCTTCGATCTGTTTGGTGAATCACGTCAGGAAGTGGTCTTTTCCGAGGGTTTCCAAGAGCAGGCAGAGTATTTATCGCTCCTTTACGATGAAGGTCGAGACGTTTACTACATGGAAATAATTACGATTGATGCCAACGACTGGGACGGAGAACGTCTAGATATTGGTGGTCACGACAGACTTGGAAGAACTTTGCCCATCACCGCCTTCCTATCTCATCGAAATGTTGGTTCATCAGAGAGTAGGAACGCTCAAACCCATGAACCAACTGGCTGGGATCAAAATCAGTTAACCATCGATGGCATTGCAGTATGGGTGAAGAACCGAGGTCATTTGATTGCCTATACGTTAACGTTCAACTTTAACGAACGAGGTGAGCTTATATATGGCTATGCTGGCTCCGAAGACGACCCTTGGAATCTGTTTACTCAAACAGCTCACTCAAATCAGAATGTGATGACTAGATATGAGGGTCAAATTCGAGATGTGCTACGCGGTGGAAGTGAGGTTGTATTCATGGCGTCACCGATTTTTCGAGACGATGAACTAATGGCCCGAGGGATTTGGTTGCAAGCTGTTTCCACATGTGGTGAGTTGACGATTAGTGTCTATGTTTTCAACCGTCAACCCGGTGTGGAGTTTGACTACAGCACCGGCGAAAACTGGTTACAGTAAAAAAGCATAAAACTGAAGTTTAGTGTTGAAAATCCGCAAGAAGTAGGGTATAATGCTACTTGCGGCCTTTTTTGGAAACCGATTCCAAAAAGAGCACAGAAGTTCAAAAAAACGTGGAAAAGGACGTGTAATTGGTGGCAAAAAAGAAAAGAGTTACAATGTTGGATCGTTTGGAGCGATTAGGAAATAAGCTTCCACACCCTGTAATGATTTTTATGATACTATCTGGTTTCTTAATTGTTATATCAGCAATTTTCGCTGCAATGGGAACCGCAGTAGATTTTACCGGTATTAATATGGCAACTGGTGAAATAGAAGATATGACCATTAATGCGAGAAGTTTAATATCCGTAGAAGGTGTGGAGTTCATGCTAACCTCTGCGGTCAGAAACTTTACAAACTTTGCGCCGTTTGGTGTTGTAATGGTAGCCATGCTTGGTGTTGGTATTGCTGATGGTACGGGGCTATTAACAACGTCTTTAAAAGGGGTTGTAACAAAAACACCTCGCTCTTTATTAACGGCAGTTATTATCTTCGTTGGTATTTTATCTTGTTTAGCATCAGATGCTGGATACGTCATTGTCATCCCACTTGCTGCGATTATGTTTATGAGCGTTGGTCGTCATCCAATTGCTGGTCTAGCTGCTGGTTTTGCTGGGGTGTCTGGAGGATTCGGAGCTAGCTTGCTGTTAAGTCCAATCGATTCAATGATGGCTGGATTGACCACAGAAGCTGCACAAATTTTAGATCCTAATTACGTCGTAGGAATTGAAGGTAACTGGTTCTTTGGGATTGCATCGGTATTTTTATTAACGATTGTTGGTACGATTGTAACTGAAAAAATCGTTGAACCTCGTTTAGGAAAGTACGAAGGTGAAGTCGAAGTAAACACTGAGCTAACGACCGTATCAAAAGAAGAGAAGCGTGGATTACGTTTTGCTGGAATTACTGCTTTAGTTTTAATTGCTCTTATCCTTGTCGGATTACTTCCTGAAAATGGAGTTCTTCGAGGATATGGCGGTGGAGATATTTTAGGATCTCCATTCATGAGTGCTTTAGTTGTTATTCTTGCTTTGTTCTTCGGTTTAGTAGGGTTAGCATACGGCATTGGTAGTGGAACGATTAAGAAAGACAAAGACGTTGTTGTGTTAATGGAAAAAGCAATGGTGTCTATGGCTGGATTTATCGTTTTGGCCTTCTTCGCAGCTCAATTCATTGCTTACTTTGCGTATACGAACCTAGGAACAATTGTTGCCGTTAATGGTGCAGATATGTTAGTTCGTTGGAACTTAACAGGAATTCCATTAATTCTGATGTTCATGGTGATCGTTGTTGTCGTTAACTTCTTAATCGGGTCGATGTCTGCTAAGTGGGCGATTTTAGGACCTGTATTTGTACCGATGTTAATGACAATGGGCTTCACGCCAGAATTTGTCCAAGTCGCCTACCGTATCGCCGATTCAACGACAAACATTATTTCACCATTAATGGCCTGGTTTGCTCTTATCGTCGTGTTCTTCCAAAAGTATGATAAAAATGCAGGGGTAGGAACGTTGATTTCTACCATGATGCCGTATACCGTTGTGTTTACTATTTTCTGGACGTTAATGATGATTGTTTGGTACTTCTTTGGTTGGAACGTTGGTCCAGGCGTAGGGATTTATTTATAAGCTCTTAAACGACCTCTATGTTTTAAAAGGTTGACCGGCTAGCCTGGTCTTCCTTTTTTATGATTAAAAGGCATGATAAAGCGTGACTTAAGCAAGGAGGACATCAAATGATAAAAGAGTGGAAAGGTACTAGCCTAATGATTTTAGAAGGGCTCGGGACAGGGATCCTGGGGATGTTTTTCTGGGTTCTTCTTGCTCCAACCGAGTGGTATGGAGAGGGTTTCTTCGTATTCACCTTTCTCGCTGTTTGGGTGGTCGTTATGATCTTGTCGATGTTTTTCTATCTCGAACACCAGATATTTACCGCTAAAAGCGACCAAATCGCATGCTATGGTTGAAAGCTGTCAAACGTAGATATTTCAGCCCTTCAAAAGTAGCCTCTACTACTTAAAACATCAACAATTGACAATCGCCAAAATGTTGATGTTTTGAGAGATTAAATCGCAGTTTAGATAGCCAAAAGGATCAGGAAATCGTAATTTTGGCAAAATCCTGATCCCCGAACATTAACAAATGTCCCAAAAAATCACTAAATGTTGATATTTTGCCAGTCAGCCTCCTAGATTCCTAAGTTCTATGGTCAAAAATATGCCATTGAGAACAGGCTTTCCGACCATGATTTGGGAAAACTTCAATATATGGTCGCAACTCCATGAGTGCGTACTAGAAACACGGCATCACAACATCAAAAACACCATTTATTAGTGCTTCCTCCTCTCGATCCTAAGCACCTCTTTTTTTTATGGTAAAAATGTGCGATAATAAGAACATGGAGGTCGGTCAGGATGGATATAAAAAAAGTAGAACAACTCATTTCTAAGATCAACGATGTTCACAAAAGCTATTCACAAGATTATTTTGAAACGGGGAAAGTGGAAAAAGTAAACCTTTCCAGAACGATTTCGAAGGTGCCCTTCAAGCATATTCTAAACTACCGATTAAACCTTCATGAAAGCATCAATGACTATCTCATGCGCGCATCCATTGACATGATCGAATTTTTCTACCGTGTTAAAACAGCGGAATCTATTGAAGATAAGATAAAGCGATATTCAAACCATACGGATCAGTATCCGGTGAACAACTGGATGAACGATATCTTTGGCTGTCGAATCATTTTAACAGCTAGTGAGATCGAAGAAATTGAACAACATCTTGACCTTTGGCGGGAGCAGTATGGTTTAAAAAATTGGTACAAACGTAAGAAAGATGGCGATAAAGGGCTACACATTTACTTCAAAAGCAAAAGCAACTTCTATTTCCCATGGGAGCTTCAAATTTGGGACGAACGCGACGTAGAAAGTAACATAGAAACTCACCGACAGCAGAAGCGGGATTTTGTTTAGGTAGAGAGGTGTCAGCAGTGTGGTGGACAAATATTTTATTAAACACATTAGAGATAATCCAATAACAACCGAGGAGGGCGTCACACATGTCAGAGAAGGTAGTATTTGGGACCATTGAAGAGGTCTTTGAAGAAATCAAGAGTATCAAAAGTAAATACCCTCAATTTGAAAAAGTGATCCTTTTCGGTTCAAGAGCTCGAGGGGATCATCGTTACAATTCTGACATTGATTTATGTGTTTTCGCACCTGTATCGGCGTACGATGCTTATTCCGATTTTTCGATGAAAGTTGATGACATATACACGCACTACTCTTTCAATGTTTTATTTTTCCCACATCTTGACAACAAAGTACTAAAGAACGATATTTTAACGGAGGGCATAGAGCTATGAAAGTAAGTAAGCTGCAAGAGAGGTATTTTTACTATCAGCGTTGCGTCATTAGATTAAAAGATGCGCTTAGTAGGGACTTAGCAGATGATATTGTGTTAACTGCTGTGATTAAGACTTATGAAATGTCAATCGAGCTGGGCTGGAAAGTTATGCGAGACTTCCTTGAATATCAAGGAGTAGATGCTCCATTGCGAGGATCTAGAGATGCAATTAGATCAGCATTTAAAGCTTATATTCACATAGATGCACCTTTATGGCTGAAAATGGTTGAGGATCGAAATAGAATTGTTCATGAGTACGATGAGGAAAGCTCAAGAGTTTTAGCTAACCGCATCAAATTGGAGTATTTAGCTGAGCTTGAAAATACAGCAAATATCATGAAAAAGCTGTTAGATGAATTGGAGTAGATAAAAGGAGTCGAATCACATGGACGAACAATTAATTTTTAACATGATCATTATTGCGTTGTTAGTAGTACTTATTGTTCTACAAGTGGTTGGCAAGGGAAGGTCCAATTTAAGACCCATGGAGAATTTGCTTAAGAAGCAAGCAAAAGAGCAGCGAGATGACGTAACCAAACAGTTAAATAGTGGTGCAACCGAGCAGTTTAAACGCTTTGGTGAAATTGGAAATAGTATTCAAACAACTCTGCAAAAAAATCGCGAAGAAACCAATCGGGAACTCCGGGAACAACTTGAATTGATCCAACGTTCTAGTACAGAAAGCATTGAAAAAATCAACGTGACTTTAGAACAAAAAATGAAGTCCCTTCAAGAAAGCAACGAAAAGCGTCTGGAGCAAATGCAAGGCATTGTTGACGAGAAATTACAGAAGACCTTGGAAACACGACTGTCACAATCTTTTGAACTGGTCAGTAAACAGCTGGATAGTGTGCAACAAGGACTTGGTGAAATGAAGAGCCTTGCTGCTGATGCCAAGAGCTTGAAAAATGCCTTAACCAACGTCAAAGAGCGTGGAACTTACGGGGAAGTTCGCTTGGAAAAATTACTAGAAGATATCTTAGCACCAAGCCAGTATGTAGCGAACGCGGAAATTGCTGATAATAAGCGTGTGGAATTTGGAATTAAGCTACCTGGACATGGAGATGAGCCACTACTCCTACCGATTGACTCTAAGTTCCCAGTGGAAGACTATAATCGTCTGCTAGATGCTGAGGACAAAGAAACCATGGAAACAGCGAGAAAAGCATTGGCTACTAGAATCAAAGCTTTTGCCAAAGACATTCACGACAAATACATTGTACCGCCGAAAACCACGGATTTTGCCCTCATGTTTCTGCCAACGGAAGGCTTATACGCCGAAGTGGTTCAAAATGCAGCCTTGTTTGAAGAGTTAAGAGATAAGTATAAGATCACTGTCGTTGGTGTAACCACTTTATCTGCGTTCTTGAGTTCCTTGCAAATGGGATTCAAAACATTAGCCATTGAAAAAAGATCCCAAGAGGTTTGGGATACGTTAGGGAAGGTAAAGTTGGAATTTGAGCGCTTTGGTGGTGCACTAAATACAGCGCATAGACAGATCAAAACCGTTGAAGGGACGCTAGAGAAAATTTCAGGAACAAGGATGAAAGCCATGGAACGCGCCTTACGTAACGTTGAGATGCTAACTGAGCCAGAAGAAGATCCGTTGCTTGATTTACCAGGTATGGATTTTAATGAGGAGTTGTAAAGGATGAAAGAGAAAATCATAACGACAGTGAACAAATTTCTCACAGAAAAAATTGATCCTGATTTCATTATTCTATTTGGCTCTTATGTGACGGGTGGTACACACCCCAATAGCGATGTTGATGTAGCTTTTTATAAACAGGATCATGGATTTTCAGCGTATGAGCTCTTTATCTTAGCTGGAGAGTTAGCAAGGCTACTCCAGATTGAGAAAGTTGACTTGATCGATTTGAATGAAGCGACTACCGTGTTTAAAATGCAGATATTTTCTAAGGGTGAAGCCATTCTAGCTAAAAAAGAGCATGAATTTAAAAAGTATGAGATGAGTGTTTATCGTCTCTATGCCGATCTTAATGAGAAAAGAGCTGAAGTACTAACAAAAATACATGAAAGAGGTAGAATTTATGGATCTTGATATTGTTAGAAATAAAGTGGCAACCATTGAACGATGCTTAAAACGTGTTCGCGAGACCTATAATGGAGACTTTGCAAGTCTTGAAGACTTGGACAAACAAGATATCATCGTTTTGAATATCCAACGAGCTTGTGAGTCTGCTATTGACTTAAGCATGCATCTTTGTGCTGAACAAGGTTTAGGAGTCCCTCAAAGTAATGCGGATGCTTTTGGCTTCTTATTTGAGCGAGGTGTCATCACTTCTGAATTATATCAATCGTTAAAATCGATGGTTGGCTTTCGGAACATAGCTGTTCATGAATACCAAAAGTTAAATCTCAAAATTTTACAAGCTATTATTGAAGAACATCTTCGTGATTTAGAAGAGTTTACAGCGTGCATTTTGAAAGATAACAAGCCTGAATAGTAAAAGGAGTCACTAAAATGAAAAAAATTTATAAACCAGACGAAGTATGTGCCAAAGAAATTCACTTTGAACTAGAGGGGAACGTTGTCAAAGATGTGGAATTTGTTGGCGGTTGCCCAGGGAATGCTCTAGGGCTTGTCCAAATGGTTAAAGGTCAGGAAGTAGAAAGTGTGATTGATAAATTACAAGGGATTTTATGTCGTCATCGCAGCACATCCTGTCCAGATCAATTGGCAAAAGCGTTGAAAGAGCAAGCTTAAATAGAGTGAAAAACAGATGTTTCTATCATCATAGAAACATCTGTTTTTACATTTAACCACTATTCAACTTCAATACGCTCACCGTTAATGATAATGGCTGTTACATCATCAAGATTGATCGGCTGATCTGGCGTGTAGTTAAAGCTAAACGTTGTTCGATTTCCACCATGACTACCAGCTCTGAGTGGAATAACGTCTGAATCGTTTAATTCCACATAAATTTCGATGTCTGGACCATCTCCGCCAACTGTGTGAGTACCGTATCCATCAATACCGAAGGTTGTCAACATCATGTGGTTGATGTTTAACTCTCCAACTGATACGTTGCTCCATGTCATGCCATCTAATTGATAAGTCAGATCCATTTCCACATCAATGTTCCATTCTCCTGAAATAGCACCTTCTCCATCTCTGCTAAAAAATGCCTCACCATCTGGGTTGCTAATTGTAATTTGAGAGCCTTTAAGGATAAAGGAATCAAATTGATCTAGCGCTCGTAAATTTTCATTTCCTTGAACTACCATCTGCAAGTAGGTCGTATTTGTTTCCCGATTAAAATGGAGGAACGAGGTAGTTGCTGCACTACCCGGGAAAGGGGCACCTGGATTGCCGGTTATGCGAGTATCGCCTACGTAAAGATCCAGGTTAAGGGAACTACGGTCGTTTAGTCGATTCTCTCCTGTGGTATCTTGGAGAGTTAAGTATAATAACACCGAATTTTCGGACTGCCTAGCTCCAACCACCTCAATATGGATTCCTTCGTTTTCAGTATAAGCAGGTACTAAAGGTTCTCCTGCTAAGTTAGCAAATGGTGCCTCTAATTCCTCCCTAAAGAAATCCAATCCTCCAGTCACCATAGCGTAAGCAGCTGTTGATAACAGCATAAATCCTGCTAATGCTGCTGCAATTCCAGCTGGTGTTTTCAGTTTGAAAGTACGTTTTGTCTTTGTTTCGTTCATGTTCATCATTCTCCTGTTCAACTTTGTTTTAAATCCCTCGGCATCCATCTCTATCTGGGAGATGGCCTCATGGATGATTTGTTCTTCTTTATCAAACTTGTTCATGATAAGCGCCCTCCTGTCCTTCGGTTAATAACTTTGCTAGCTTCTTCTTAGCTCGCTCGTATCGCTTCCGCAAACTAGATGGTGTAGCACCTATTTGCTGAGCGAGTTCTTCGTAATCGTAACCTTCAATGATTCGCCCATGAATAAGGGCGCGTTCTTGGGGTTTCAATTTTCTTAAGGCAGCTAATGTCTCTTCACTAAATTCCAATTGATCCGGCATCATAACCTGGATATCAGGGGTCTCGGCAAAGAGCAAGATTTTTCTTTTCCTTAATCGGTCCAGACTTTTGTGATAAGTAATTTTATATAACCAGGCGGAGACATTTTCGCCATCGAAGGTGGACCATTTTTCGTAGGCGGTCATAAAGACGTCTTGAACAATGTCTTCAGCATCTTGATAGTTACATAAAATGGATGTGGCGTAACGTAGGAGACGCTCGCTGTAAACAGTTATTAATTCTTCTAGTGCACGTTGGTTCATGTGAGCAACCTCCTTTTGTACATGTACATCCTTGTAACGATTGAAATAAGTAGTTTGTGACAAATCTGAAAAAATAATATAACATATTGGAAATACCCTTGACAATTCCTGCTGACTTCTATATAGTGAACAATGGAAACTTTAACTCAGCTCTGCGAGGCTGAAAAGGATACGGACCTTTATAAGGTGGCTTTTAGCTACCCGTGTATTCTCTTTCAGCATGAGTTCATGTTGGAAGAGTTTTTTAGTTTCCGAACCAAATTAATAAGGAGGCTATATGTATGCGCAAGCAACAAGAAATGAGCATCATCCGCAACAAAGAAATCGCCCGCAACGTTTTCGAACTTGTCCTAACTGGTGACCTAGTTTCACTTATGCTTCAAGCAGGTCAGTTTGTTAACATCAAAGTCGGAGACGGTGGATTAATCCTGCGCCGTCCTATCTCCATTTGCAGTGTTGACTATGGAAAGAAGGAGGTTACATTAATTTACCGAGCTGGTGGTGCTGGAACAGCGTCGTTATCAGAAAAAAAGGTCGGTGAGAGTGTTAATGTCCTTGGTCCCTTAGGAACTGGATTTGATATCGGGAGTATTTCAGCTAATCAGACCGTCGCTTTAGTCGGTGGAGGTGTTGGCGTACCACCGCTATACGAAGCTGCGAAAAGGTTGTCAGCTAAAGGGAATAAAGTTGTGATTGTTTTAGGGTTCGAAAGTAAGGAAGACGTATTTTACGAAGAGAAGTTCCAAGAATTAGGCGATGTCCATGTAGCAACTATGAATGGAAGTTATGGTTACGGTGGTCATGTAGTAGGGTTAATGAAAGAAAAGAACATCGACTTTGATTGGGTGCTAGCCTGTGGACCGAAGCCGATGTTACAAGGTCTACACGCTGAATATGGTGAGTCGAAAGAAGGCTTGTTATCCTTTGAAGAGCGCATGGCTTGCGGTATCGGCGCTTGTTACGCTTGTGTGTGTACCATGGCCGATGGCAGTAAACCACGGGTATGCAAAGAGGGACCAGTATTTAAGATGAGCGAGGTGACTTTTTAATGAATTATGTGAAAAAAGGGAACGATGAGATACCTAAAAGTGTGAAAGCTATTTTGGCACCTGAAGAAATAGTGGAGCTGAGTTTTGGATCAGAGGTAGAAGAATTTATTAGTAGAGCTGTTTTTACGAATAGACGAATTATTGTTAGCCTTAAGGAAGGAAAAAAGAAAGCTTTGTTTGAGGTTATCCCTTATCGAAGCATTTCACATTATCATTTTAAAACGAATGGCGGCTTGAAACTATACTCCAATACAATGTACACGACAACGACAGGGACAATTGATACAGAATTTGGCAGGTCAATGAAATCAGGGGTAGGAAGCTTTGGAAAAGGAAAGATATTCACTTTCTTCAAAAAGGAAGAGCTTATTTCAGACCTTGCAATGAGAACACACGATTTCTCAGTGGATGATCTTCATCAGTTTACTGTAGGAAAAATCGAATCAGAAACTCATAGTGGCTTTGCATACGGAATTTTAAAGTTTTCCAAAGAAGACATCGATGAGGTTTTAGTTGTATTAGCAAAATATGTGTATTAGTCAAGGAGGGTTGAAGAATGAATAGATTAGCGGTTAAGTTACCAGGGTTAGATTTGAAGAATCCGATCATGCCAACATCAGGTTGTTTTGGATACGGTCGTGAGTTTGCTGAATATTTTGACCTGTCAGAATTAGGTGCAATCATGATTAAGGCAACGTCTCCATTACCAAAGGTTGGCAATCCAACGCCACGTGTCGCGGAAACACTAGGTGGGATGTTAAATGCCATCGGTCTGCAGAACTTAGGGATGGAGCAAACCATTGCAACAGAACTGCCCTTCTTAGAGCAGTTTGATTTACCAGTTATCGTTAACGTAGCGGCAGTCACGATTGAGGAATACGTGGAAGTGGCTGAAAAAACGTCGAAAGTAAAGAACGTAGCAGCATTAGAAATCAATATTTCTTGCCCGAACGTTAAAGTAGGTGGAATGGCGTTTGGAACGGATCCAGCGATTGCTGCAGAAGTAACTCGTGCGGTAAAAGCAGTAAGTAGTGTACCGGTATATATCAAATTATCGCCAAATGTAACAGATGTTGTCGCGATTGCAAAAGCGGTTGAAGAAGCGGGAGCAGATGGCATCACCATGATTAACACCCTACTCGGTATGCGTCTAGACATGAAAACCGGAAAGCCAGTCATTGCTAACGGAACCGGCGGACTATCCGGACCAGCGATTAAACCAGTGGCGATTCGTATGGTCCACGATGTTTACAAAGCGGTCAACATCCCGATTATTGGCATGGGTGGAATTTCAACAGCAGAAGATGCACTGGAAATGATCTATGCTGGAGCAAGTGCGGTGGGTATCGGGACAGCTAACCTAGTTGATCCATATGCATGTCCAGATATTATCGCTGAACTACCAGCAGTTTTAGATAAATATGGATTCAAGAACATTGAAGAAGCCATCGGCTTCGCACATCGATAGGGGAGAATCACCCTAAAAGGCTATTCTAAATGCGTTTGGGGTGATCTAACACCCCCGACCTTCCTTCTCGTGGGTATTAGGGGTGATTTTTCACCCCTAGATGACCTTTTAACAATAACTAGGGGTGTTAAGAGTAACAACTAAATAAATACAAAGCTTTAATTTAGGTCCGGCGAGGCTAGAAAGCGCATGGTTATAACTGTGCCTTTTCATGCCCGTCAACGGAAGTTTGACGGGTTTTTGAATGAAATTTGAGGAGGTAACACATATGAATAACATTAAACATTTAGTAACACTTGACGGTTTAACAAAGGACGAAGTCATCAACCTTGTGAAGCAAGCAGATGGTTTTTCTAAAGGAGAAAGGCATTCCCTACAAGGAAAAGTCGTAGCTAACTTATTTTTCGAACCGAGTACCCGAACGAAAAACTCCTTTGTGATGGCTCAGAAGAAGTTAGGGGTTCAGACCATGGAATTTGACGATTCTTGTTCTAGCACAACCAAGGGTGAGACGTTATACGATACGGTTAAGGCTTTCGAAGCCATTGGAGTTGACGGGCTAGTCATTAGACACCCAGATAACAACTATTTTGACCAACTGATCCCACAGCTTTCGATTCCGATTTTAAACGGTGGTGATGGGAGTGGCAATCACCCATCGCAATCGCTGCTAGATTTATTAACCATCTGGCAAGAATTTGGTCGCTTTGAAGGATTAAAGGTTGCCATTGTTGGCGATATCGTTAACTCTCGAGTAGCGCATACCAACGTTGAGATCATGGAACGCTTAGGAATGGACGTTCACTTAGTCGCACCAAAGATGTTCCAAGAATCCGGCTATGTGTGGCACGAATTAGACGATGTGTTAGAAGAGATGGACGTGGTGATGTTGCTTCGTATTCAGCACGAGCGTCACAAGAATTCTATGAGCATCTCCAAAGAGGAGTACCATATAAAATACGGGTTGTCGGTAGAGCGTGAGCAGAAAATGAAAGAAGGATCGATCATTATGCATCCCGGTCCAATTAATCACGGAGTTGAGTTGGCAGACGGGTTAATGGAATGTCCACGAAGCCGTGTATTAAAGCAAATCGAGAACGGGGTATACGCCCGAATGGCGATTATCAATCGCTCGTTAGCAGGTTAAGAAAGTTTATACTAATCATCATTTAAAAACATAGCTAAAACTTGATCTTTTTCACCTATGCTACGTCAGCAATTTGCACTCCAAGAGCACTTGTAAGACTATATCACACTAAAGTGTGAAGTCTTAAGGGCGCTTACGCACCTTTTGGGTACACTGCACAAACTGCTTCCTTGCCTAGGTAAAAAATCTCTGTGCTTTATCAACGTTTTTAAACGAGGATTAATATTAGTAGAAATTGAGGAGGCGTTATAAATGTTGTTGTTAAAAAATGGTCAAAGGTTAAACGAGGAAGGGAACTTAGTAGGTACGGATGTATTAATCGAGGATGGGAAGATTTCTAAGATAGCGTCAGCGATTGAAGCTGATGTAGCTGAGGTCATCCAGCTAAATGGAAAATTAATCACACCTGGTCTAATTGACGTGCACGTTCATTTACGTGAACCAGGCGGGGAACATAAGGAGACCATCGCAACAGGGACTGCGGCAGCAGCCCGTGGTGGATTCACTTTTATTGCAGCCATGCCGAATACGATTCCGGTACCGGATAGCGAGGAGAATTTAAACGGAATTTTAGCGAAGATCGAGCAAGATGCTGTGGTTCGTGTAGCACCTTATGGATCGATCACAACGGGATTAGCAGGTCAGGAATTAGTTGATTTCCCGAAGTTAGCACCGAATGTTTTTGCCTTCACCGACGATGGAAAAGGGATCCAGGAAGCGGGTATGATGCTCCAGGTCATGAAAGAAGTAGCGAAAGTGGATAAGGTAGTTGCTGCCCACTGTGAGGATGAGAGTTTATTGTTTGGCGGATATCTACACGACGGCGAGTATGCAAAAGTCAATGGTCACAAAGGAATCAACTCAGAAAGCGAGTCCGTGCAAGTAGCCCGCGACGTGTTATTAGCGAAAGCAGCAGGCGCACGTTACCACGTGTGTCACGTTAGCACGAAAGAATCTGTCTCGATCATTCGTTGGGCAAAATCAGAAGGAATCAAAGTAACCGCAGAAGTTTCACCACATCACTTACTATTGGCTGATAAGGACATTGTCGCAAGTGACATCGCTAATTACAAAATGAACCCACCACTTCGAGGAGAAGAAGATCGTCTAGCCTTAATCGAGGGCGTGTTAGACGGAACCATCGACATGATCGCTACCGACCATGCACCACATACAGCCGAAGAAAAGTCAGCACCAATTAACGAGGCACCATTTGGAATCGCCGGTCTTGAAATTGCTTTCCCACTCATGTACACGAACTTTGTTAAAAAAGGTGATTGGTCGCTGAAGTTCTTAATTGAGCGCATGGCAGAAATTCCAGCAAAAGTTTTCGACCTCCCATACGGCAAGCTAGAAGTTGGTGCGGTGGCGGATATCGCGGTATTTGATTTAGATGCCAGCTACACGATCGATCCAGCTGACTTCGTTTCAAAAGGAAAGAACGTACCATTTACTGGACGCGACGTATACGGTGAAACCTTCCTAACGCTGGTTGACGGGAAGATTGTTTATCAAAAATAGGGAGGTATCAAACATGAAGAAACCAGAAATCATCATCGCCCTCGACTTCCCTAACAAAGAAGCTGTGGATAACTTTGTGGATAAGTTTCCAGCCACAGAATCCCTCTACCTGAAAGTTGGCATGGAGCTTTACTATAAAGAAGGTCCAAGCATTGTGCATCATTTAAAAGAAAAAGGACATCGTATTTTCCTTGACCTAAAACTCCACGACATTCCTAATACGGTAAAATCAGCCATGCGTAACATTGCTTCCTTAGGCGTCAACCTAACCAATCTTCATGCTGCTGGTGGGAAGAAAATGATGGAAGCTGCCATGGAAGGACTCCTTGAAGGAAGCCAAGGAAATGCACGACCAATTCTAATTGCAGTCACTCAACTAACCAGTACAAGCACTGCGGAAATGAATAACGATCAAGGCATTTCAGGGGAAGTCGCCGATTCTGCACTCCACTATGCTAAACTAACAAAGGAAGTGGGACTAGACGGTGTCGTTTGCTCCGTTCACGAATCAAGAGCGATTCACGATAAATGTGGCGCTGATTTCATCACCCTAACACCAGGGATTCGCCTCAAAGGCGATGACGCAAACGATCAAACCCGTGTGGCAACACCAGCCTATGCCAAGTATGAAGGAAGTGACTACATCGTGGTTGGTCGAAGCATTACAGGGGCGAAAGACCCATTCGCAGCATACAGGCGAGTTCAAGAAGAAACTAATTAGAGGAGCGTGCACGACATGAAAGAACAAATTGCAAAGCACTTACTAGACATCAAATCGGTTATTCTACGACCAGAAGACCCGTTCAACTGGGCATCGGGAATTAAGTCTCCAATCTACTGCGACGGACGTCTGACCTTATCTTTTCCCCATGTACGCAAAGACATTGAACAAGGGCTATGTGACCTCGTTAAAACCGAATTCCCAGAATGTGAAATGTTGATGGGAACAGCGACTGCTGGAATTCCACACGCAGCCATTATGGCAGATAAGCTAGACTTACCAATGGGGTATGTGCGCTCAAGTGCTAAAAAACACGGTCGAACTAACCAAGTAGAAGGCTTGGTAACACCAGGCATGAAAGTGGTGGTGGTAGAAGATCTTGTTTCGACAGGAAAGTCTGTTTTAGAATCCATCGACGCCCTAAAAGCATTAGGGTTTGAGATTCTAGGAATTGTCTCCATCTTCACTTACGAATTGGAAATTGGATTGAAGAATTTAGCAGCAGCAAACGTACGAAACGTCTCTTTATGTAACTACGATACATTAGCTAAAGTAGCAGCCGAGACAGGGTACATTAAAGAAGCAGATTTAGCAAAATTGACTGCCTGGAAAAAAGATCGCGATGAAAGCTGGATTAGATAAACTGAGATAAAAGTAAAGGCTGCATCAGAAGTAAGAAATGAGGTTTTCTTACGAAGATGCAGTTTTTACTTGCATTTACATTGTGAATTCAAGGCATAAAAGACTTCATCGATATTCTAAAACTCTAAAAGTTTCCCCCCGGCCAGAAGCGACTGTAATAGGCTTAGATTATTTTTTGCTTCGTCATTTGACTGATTAAGTGCACGTGAAACCGTATTGGCAATGATATCTGCAAGTTGGATCAAGCTCTCATACTGCGAATCGTAATAGCTGACTCGAATTTCTTCACTAAATAGGTCATCCATCATCCGAAATTGCATATTCAATTGATCTTGGAGTGTCGACTTGCTTTCTGGTGCAACGTTCTGTTCGTCGATTAGCAAGGAAATATTTCCCGTTGCATAACTCAATAAACTTACTTCTTGAAACCACTTGATCGATGTCGACAAAAAATAATTGAAGCTTCGTGCTTTGTTCTCAAAAAATGTGCCTTTCATTTTCGTGTTATCCACTACGCTAATCCCGATTTCAAAATCTTCATTGCTCTCATGTAACGCCACCAAATCTTCATAAATTCTAGACTTAATGACTTCATCAAGATTGGAGCCTTTGATTTCGTTACACTGTGCTAACTTTTTAATCAAACGTGGCTTATTAATGATTGCCTTTTGCCTTGCTACTTTAAAACATTTGTGTAACATCTTGCAATCCTTAGTCATCACATGGGCAATCACAAAGTAACGTTGGTTGTGTTTTTTGTGATTTCTCGTAATAGCACCTGATTCATCGATATAAATGCGCATGATTTCACCCCTTACTTTAAGTATGTTTAACAATCAGTATAGCTCTATGACATAAGGCATCCCACTTCCGTACTCAGCTAATATACCCAAAATATATTCACGTTCAAATCGCATGAACTCATGTAAAAAAATGATGTAATCCACTTGCATCTTTGCGACATCAATGGTTTTATTCGCATCTAAAATCAAGCCAGTCACACAAGATCGTGTTTCTTCTAAAATAAAGCGGACTAGTTCATAAGCGTCATGCCTTTGGGCATCAAACAATGCTTTGTCGTGTTTATAAATTGATCGCTCGCTCTCATCAAAGCTTGGAACAGCAATGACTATATGAGCGCCGTCAAAAACCCTTAGTTGTTTTTTCTCAACCAGAAGTTTTAATTCTTCAATTTTATCTGCCATGTTAAACGTTTCGAAAACAGCTGTTACATTCTCAATATTTTTTTCCATATTAAAACCCCTCAAATTATTTGCGATTTTTATTAAGCTCGTACCAAAAAGTAAAAGCAAAGAAGCTGAAAAGCAAAGCCCCTATTAAGATGTTGCCCCATAATGGCATTTCTCTATCAGCAAAAAAGTTGTTGATCCAATCTAACCAAAACATCATGATTCTCACCCCATCCCCAAACGGTTTTATAGTTGTGTAAAGTATAAGATAGTTTGTTGACAAATTTCAACCGTTTTCGACCTGGTTTTGCCCGATTCGTCAAAATCGATGCCCGATTTTTTTCAAACTTCTTAGAGGGAGTGCTCTGAAAAGCTGGTGGAATCAGGGGGTTCATGCTATAATGAGGCTACTAAAAAAAGGACCTCATAAAAAAGGTGGTTAATTTAAAAATGAAGAAAAAGAGACAATTTTTAACAAGAATAGCGACTTATTTACTTGCGGTAGCGCCTGTTTTGATTGAGACTCAATGGAGCACCGTTTTTATTGGAGAACCAGTCATCCCCAAACATTATAAAAAATAAGTGCCGCCACTTCGATACCTAAAGTTTAACTTAGTCTAAAAACGATAATTTAATAACAGCCAGGAGTTTAGCATCGATTGCTAATTCCTGGCTGTTTAATTTCTTTGAGATATATCCACTGTTTTTATCTTTAGAACCTTACACCAATGGTTAAGTAGTTTGTTTTTCCAATTTCATTATATCTATAACTATCTACAATTTTCCCATTGTGCTTGGTTACTTCATGATGTAAGTTACTGATACCGTAGCCACGGTTGCGATGCTTTTTTGTCGTGTAGCCATCCTCTATAAAAATCTGCTCGATAGCTTCAGGGTCTGTTAACTCAAATTCATTTCGTACATACAAATGAATATGGCCCATTCCTACATCTAACTCAACAATGATCGGCTTCTTTGTCCCACTTTCAAATGCATTATCAAGCAGTATCCCCATACACTTGATGATAATGTCTAACCCTATTCTTAAGTGGTCTTTGTAGTAATTAATCTCAGGGATGACCTCCCCATCAAAAGCGTGTTCCTCTTTCTTACCCTCAATAAAAGCGACGATGTTCTCCGTGGTTTTTCCCAAAAGGAGGTTATTGATTTCAGTCGGAATACCGTTCTCTTCAAGCATTTCTTGACAAAAAGCAATCCGAGCATGATCTTTTTCCTGGTAGGCCTTGATAAGTTTTCCATGGAGTCGATTGCGAAGATCGTGCATTTTGGATGGTACCGTATAAGTAAGATAAGTCACTTTCTGACCAATCTTGTACATGGCAATAGAAAAAATAACTAGCAATCCTATCATAAATATTAAGAGTGAGTACTCGAGGCTCCAGTAAAAGGCTAAGCCCGTAGAAGCAAATGCTACTATCGCAATGATTAATTGAAGCCAGTAGTGCTTCTCGAGAAATCGGTATGCCTTATTAATGGGTACTTTAGCACAGATAATTACGAATATAAACAACGTAGTAAACTGTCCAATTAAAAACATTATCTGTTGTTCTGAAATGAACAATTCTAGCAGTATTACGATTGGAAGCTGCATGATATTCAAGGTCATAAGGAAAAGAGCGTAAGCCAATAAAGTGCCAATGAAACTTCTTTCTGTGATCTTATGAATTAAAATAAGATCCACGACCAAAGCTAGCATTCGATATAGGCTGTCATTACGTAAGGTGTAGTTTACTAATGCTCCAAAAGTTACGGCATAAAGAATACCAATCACAATGCGCTTAAGATCTAAATAAGCGGGCTTCTCTACCAGCTTATTAGAAAAGAGAAATACTAAAATAAGGTCAATCAAACTGATGAGTATCGCAACAACTATCATTATTTCACCTCGCCTTATTTTCCTATAAACTCTTTAAACTCATCTTCAAACCTACCCCCCAACGGTACTTTTCCTAGATTTTTTCTTAGCATCAGTTCTCCCCATTCACCATCATAGCCGGAGATCATTTTCTTGTTGATGATATGACTGTTACCACATCTTTTGAAAAAAATTGATCCTTTAATGTCTTTCAAAAATTGTTTAATGGTCTTTCGAATGCAGGAGGTCATGATTTCCCCATTTTTAAGATTTAGCATGTAGAGATCGATCTTTGTTGCTTTCCTCCGCTTTTTCGCATATAGAAAAGTTTCAGAATCTATCATAATCGTTGATTTTCTTTCGCCAGTACTAATGATGAACTCTTCGTATTGGGATTTATCTACATATTTGAAAGCATTAGATAATGCCTTTTTCAACTCTTTTGATTCAATCGGCTTAAGTAGATAGTCAATGTATGTTGTATTTTTCAACGCATTAAAGCGGTACTCAAAATCAATGAACTTTCCACTTACAAAAATAACCGGTAACGTCTGAAATGCTTTTTTACGTCGCAGTTTTGATACAAAGTTAACCCCATTCCCACCGTGTGATAATTCAACATCCATCAGCAGGACATCAACTGGTCTAGTTGCAAGAATCTCCGAGCATTTTGTCAGCGTATTTGCCGTCAATAATACCACATTATCAAACAATTTGCTAATGTGTGCTATTAATTTATCTAATTCATCCTGGTTGTCATCAATCATGAGTATCGTATAAGACATATCCGTATTCTCTCTTTGCTGATTTTCCCCCTATTTTTATCTGTTAAAATTCGATAGCAATTATTGATGTTTTTATTTTGCCTCAGCACTTTAAATAAAACGAAAAATAGAACCCTAGCCTTTTAAAGTTGTGATTATTCCGTCATAATAGTACCAGACTTTTTTGACTCTTGTCAACGAAATATCTGGATATATTTGCGTTAAACCGCAAATACTTTCTTTGAGGGGGTATATAATCAATTCAGTATAATTTTCAAGAGGAGATAATCATGACATATTCCGATGCTATTATCAAAAGGTTAAATGACCTTTGTGCAGAAAGAAACATCAACCTCCACGAGCTTTCTGTTCTTTCTGGGGTCACTTACTCAACGCTAAGAGACTTAGTAAAGGGCTATTCAAAAGCTCCAAGAATTGACACACTCCACCGAATTGCAACAGGGCTCGGTATGACTGCATCTGAGTTTCTCGACTTCCCAGAGTTTAATGAAACGCCTTTTGAAAACGAATGATCTTTCTTTTCAAAAATTGTTGACTTTTGTTGTTCCTAAAGGTATCATTAGGTCGAGAAGATATGACATAAGAGGGGTGATTATCTTGACATTTGCAAAGCAATTCCAACGTTATGAAAACATTCTTTCTAAAAAGCCTTTTGGTCAAAATATTATAGAGAGAAGCCACATGCAGGCTCAAAGAAAATATCCATACCTGCGAGTCATTCAAGAAGTGCTTCCTAATGGGGTCAAAAAGTATAAGTATGTTTTCGAGGATGGAAGTGAAAATCTTAATGCAGGGTATGGACTGTAAACTAGTATTTTAAGCTCTTGATTTAAGGGCTTTTTTTGCGAAAGAAAGTAAAGGACAGTCCTCTGATTTTGAAGCTGTTAGGTTTTTCCATTAGGGGTAACCTAAGGTTAAACTAAGTTTGGTAGGGTAATCTAATGGTAAACATCATGGATAAGGAATGAGGCACCGATGAATGTATTAGTAGTGGAAGATGAGCGGGTCATTGCCGAGCCGACCATCAAAGTATTGAAGTTGAGCAACTATACGGTGGATTGGGAAAGCTGTGGTGAAGCGGGTTTGTCAGCAGGGTTGACCAATAAGTATGATGTGATTTTACTAGACATCATGCTCCCTAAAATGAATGGCTTCGAGATCTTAAAGGGCTTAAGAGCCGCAGGGATTAATACCGCCATCATCATGTTAACGGCACGAGATCAAGTGGAAGACAAAATAACGGGTCTAGATTTTGGCGCCGACGACTATTTAGCAAAACCTTTTGATTTTGAGGAGTTGCTGGCACGGATGCGGGCGGTTTTAAGGCGCCATGGCCTATTGCAGGAAAACAACACCATTTCGTTTGCGAACTTTGAATTACAGCCTTTTAATGGTTTGTTGATTACAGAGACCAGTGAGCAGAAACTAACGTCAAAGGAACTAGCCTTATTGGAGTTACTGATTACTAGAAATAAGACGCTTGTTACCAAGGAGATCATCATTGAAAAGTTGTGGGACTTTGATGGTGATGCCACCGATTCTAACGTGGAATATCACGTAAGCAAGCTGCGAAAAAAACTAAAGTTAGTGAATGCTAACGTCTCTCTGAATGTCATTCGCGGGGTTGGCTACCATTTGGAGGTCTGTTCATGAACGACCTAAACATTAGAAGGCTTCGAAATAAAATTTGGCTTTCCTTATGGATCAGTTTTTTTACCATTGTCGTATTTACCTTAGTTACCGTTTACTTAAGCCACACTTCTTTTCATCGTCAGCAATTTCAAAACGCTAGAGAGAACATCGGTCGTTTTGAAGTAGAAGAGATGTTAAACAGCGACGACCTTCACGGTATTTTTATCCTTGAATCAACGCTCAGTGGCCAAATTATTTCCTTACAAGGCGACACGACCTTCAACTTAACGCAGGGATCTGAAATGTTTGAACTAGCAAATGAACAAGCAAGCTCCCGAATTCGAGACCGTTTCTTATGGCAAGTTCCTGCCCCTTTTATTAGTTTTGACGAGACCTATTGGTTTTTCTCCCGTGTGATAGGTGAGGAAATGGATCGTGTGATTGATCAGGAGTCTGTTTATGAAGTGGAGAGCGATCAAGACGGTCGAAGTTTTTTAAATGAGCCCATTTACGATCGCATCCTTTATACCATCTTTTGGGATGCCACACATGTGTTAAATGCAACTCAAAGAGCCCGCTTTAACTTTACTGTAGCAGGGGGAGCTTCATTTGCCTTATTAGGAATCGTATTTTATGCAGTAGCCAACTTTATCGTCAAACCCATTGAAATTTCCTTCGAGCGTCAAAAACAATTTATTGCTGATGCTTCTCATGAGCTTAAAACTCCTTTGACCATGATTAAAAACAACTTAAGTGTCCTGAGGTTAGATCAGGAAGCAACCGTTGCCAGCCAAGCACAGTGGTTGGATAACGTTCAGTTTGGTTTTGATCGTATGCATCATTTAACGACCGACTTGCTGACTCTAGCCAAACTAGAAGAACCTTCTGAACAACGTAAGATTTCAGAATTTGATTTTAGCCAAGCTGCCGGCTGGGTGATTCATCCCATGAAGTCTTTAGCTGACGAGAAAGGCATTGATCTTTCTTATGAGATTCAACCTGGTCTTTACGTCAAAGAAAATGCAGAGAAAATCATGCAAGTGATGACCATTTTAACGGATAACGCCATTAAATATGCAAATCGTGAAGGGTGGATCAACTTACAAGTTAAAAAGAAGAAAGATAGGGTGAGTTTTACCCTTGCTAACAGTGGGTCAGGTATTCCTCCCGAAAAACTACCTCATCTTTTTGACCGTTTCTATACAGTAGATGAAGCACGAAGCAGTGAGAACAAAAGTTATGGATTAGGGCTTGCCATTGCCAAAATGATCGTTGAGCAAGCAGGTGGAACGATTCGTGTTACAAGCATCGAAAATGAGCGGACGACGGTTTGCTTTTCATTGAAAGTTACAGAATAGTAAAGACTAGCATAACTAGGCGGCGAATCTTCTGAAAACAGGAGGTTCCCGCTTTTAATTTTCAAAAATGTTCAAAAATTTTTAAAAGCTAAGCTTTGGCTAAGGTCGGTCGACTAGAATATTTGTAACAACACAAAGGGAGTGAACGATATGAAAAAGAAATTAGGGATTAGTTTAACGTTAATGTTAGGGTTGCTACTAGTAGGGTGCGCTGATGCAGAAGAAAATGAAGGTGGAAGTGCAAACTCTTCTGCTGGAAGTGGTGGGCAAGTAGGACAAAATACAGACCAGTCGGCAGGTAGCCAACAAACAAGTGAATCAGTACTTGATCGGGAAGGAAATCTTGCTGGTACCATCGTTAGTATCCAGAATAATCAAATGATCATTGCACCAGTCACGCACGCTGAAATAAGCGATGAAGAGGATGCTGTGGGAGACTTTGTGGGTGATGAGAGCGATTGGATCACTGTGACGATCAATGAGGATACGACATTTATTCGTTATCACATTGCTCGAGGGATGAGCCAAGGATCAGAACCGACGACTTTTAATGACTTATTTGTCGATGATTCTGTTCGAATCGTTGGTGAGCTAACTGGCAACACGGTGGTCGCTACTGAGGTGACTGTGCTTGCCATCACCCATTAAAGAGGGAGTGAATCAAGATGAATGCAATAAAAAGAGGGTGGTACTCAACCATCCGCAAACCAAAGAAAAATCTATTATTAGCAACGATGCTATCCTTTATTTCGTTGTTATTAATCATTGCCATCGGAATTGGGTCTCAGCAAAGGGAGGTTCAAAATGAAATTAGGAACCAGTTAGGGGGGCATTTTCGATTAGAACGCAATTGGGAAACCCTTGATGAAGGGGAGTGGGGACCTGTTTCTGAATGGGTCGAATTTGGAACAGCAGGTGGGGGTGGTGGCACCATGTTGCCACATCCTGCCTACGAATATCAACTGGGATTAATAAGGGAAGACTTAGATCGGATCAGTGAATTAGATGGCATTGGAGATGTGAATATCTTAGCACAGCCTCGTCGTTTTTTCCCAGTGGATTTTACCAACGACCGCACCTATGTCGGTGAGGAAAGGCCCGATCCATTGTTTCATGATAAAGTTCTCTTACAAGGAATTTTAAATGGCTCCATGTTGGACGAAATTCGCCACGGTTTTATTGACCTAGAAGCGGGACGTTTTATTGTACCAGCAGATAATGAAAGTGACAACATTTCCTTTATGATTTCATCTAACATTGCTGAGGTCAACAATTTGAATGTAGGTGATACGCTGACCCTTGATTGGGAAGACGAAAGGTGGGACGCTGAGCTGGATCATTTTAGGGTGGATCGGTTAGAAAACAGAGAACTAACGGGGACTGTCGTCGGGATCTTTAACGTTAATCGCTCTCTTTCACCTAATATGAATTCAACCAGCCTTGAAAACACGATTTTTTCTAATTTAGATGCTTTTGAAACAGTGATGGCAGGCGATGTAGGTCCCGGGCATTTCTATACCGATGCTAGTTTTACCATTGAGAACGTGGATGCAGTAGATGAAGTGTTAGCGGAGTTGGAAGCGTTGGACATTGATTGGGTACGTTACGTTGTCGTCGCACCAGATGATCTGCTTGCCCAATTATCTGAGCGTTTTGATGCTCTACAAAACATTAGCCAGGTGATGTTTTTTGGTGTCTTGGTCGCAGGGTTCACCATTTTATGGCTTGTCTTTACCTTATGGATTAAAAATCGTCAGCATGAAACGGGGATTTTGCTTGCTATTGGAAAGGAAAAGCGTCACATTCTCACTCAATTTATGTTGGAAGGAGCACTCATTACCGTGGTTGCTCTTGGTCTTGCTTTTGCATTGACCCCCGTTATAGGTCAAGGGATCAGCATAGAAGGTTTAAATACGTTTGTTGAAGATCAATTATCGCCTGATGAAGTAGATGACCCAAACCTGGCTTTTGTATCAGTCGACACCGTTGATGATTTAGTGTCAGAGGATTTCTATCAAGAAGCTGTCTCTGGTTTAAGGTTGACCATCCGCGACGCTGTTGTGGTGACCTTTGGCATGTTAGGGATGTTGGTCATCTCCATTACCGTCGCCATGATTCCAGTCATGAAAATGAAACCAAAAGAAATTTTAACTAAAATGAGTTAAAAGGAGTATGAAAGAATATGAGTCATTTAAAAATTGAAAACGTCACCTACACCTATAAAAATGGGCCGACAGTCCTAAACGGCATAGATGTGAGTTTTGAAGCGGGAAAGATCTATGCGTTGATTGGACCATCAGGGAGCGGGAAAACCACGTTGCTATCGTTAATCGGTGGGTTAGACGTCCCGACAACCGGTCAGATTACAAGAGAGGGGGAGCGCATTGATGCGAATGGTTTGCTACATTACCGGAAGCATCACATCTCCTTTGTTTTTCAACAGTTTAATTTGCTAGATTATTTAACAGCGAGTGAGAACGTGCAATTGACGTCGAATAAAGATCCCCTTGCCATGCTTGCCAAGGTAGGCTTATCTAGTGAACAGGCAAGTCGCAGTGTTTTACAACTATCTGGTGGTCAGCAACAACGTGTCGCCATTGCCCGGGCGTTGTTATCCGATGCCAAGGTCCTATTGGCCGATGAGCCAACGGGGAACTTGGACGAAGAAACCGCAGCTGACATTGTGGAATTGCTGCGACAAAGTGCCCATGAAATGGGAAAATGCGTCGTTGTTGTGACCCATTCCAATGAATTAGCCCAGCGTTGCGACGTGGTGTATAAAATGAAGCAGGGCGTCTTGGAAAAAGTGAAAGATCAGCATGAAGCAGGTGAGGGCAATGAACTTTTATAAGCGTGCGGTTAGATACATCAGCAGACAAAAAGGTAAAAGCATCTTGCTAGGTGGGATCTTTTTTATCTCATTGTCGATTAGCATTTTCGGCATTAGTGCTTTAAGGGTGACCGACCATCTCATCGAAGACATTGGTGCCCATACCGATGTTAGCATCCATGTTTTTTCTGGAGATTTTGTCACTAATGAGCTATCAGAAGGATTACTGAACCAATTGCATGCATCAGGCAACGTAAGAGGTGTTAACCGTAGCAACCGTCTCTCTGCCTTAGAATACGAGGAGGAACGTACGTTTAATCTATATGGATTCGATGATCTGACCTTAGATGGTCCCTTTTTATGGCAAGTCGTGGAGCTAGTAGAAGGCAGCTACCAATTAAATGAAGGCGATGTTTTGGTTCACTATGAGCTGGCCGAAGCACTGGAATGGGAAATTGAGGATACCATTACATTAGAAACAGCAGATGGTTCACCTGTTGACCTGACCATTACTGGTTTTTATCAAGCGGTGGATCAATCCGTAGAATTTGACTTGACCATTCTGTATGTAACGCCCGATTTGATTAACCTTATTCAAGGGGATCAACTGTACGTTGGTTTACAAGCCATCATTGAAAATCCCCGCGATTTAGATGAGACTTACGATCAGATCAACGACATGATCTCAGGATCTGGCTTAAACGTTACCGTCCTCGATACGTTATATCAACAATTGAAGACGCCTATGGAAGGGTTGCAGCAACTATTAGAAGTTATTTTAGTAGCGACCCTTTTAATCACAACGGTGGTGGTGAGCTTATTACTCGTTTTATGGGTAAAAGAAAGACAGCGAGAAACTGGCATTTTACTGGCCGTTGGCGAAAGGAAAACAGACATTTTTATGCAACGGCTAGTGGAGCTCTTTACCTTGCTTGGAATGGTCTTTGGGATCATTGCTGTGATTACGTTGCTGACTTTACCTCGGATTGGCTCTCGCCTATTTGCTGATTTTAACGCCCTTGAGGGGACCTCTGATTTAGGAGCTGCCACATTATCGTTAGGTGCTAATGATCTAGTCATTGCTTTTGGAATTGGCATGTTCGTCATTCTCGTCTCCGTTTTCCTGGCTTCCATTTCCCTGTTTAGAATGCAACCGAAAGAAATGTTAACACGGATTGATTAAGGGGGCAAAGCGAAGAGGCTGATTAACCGTTTTTTATCTCCGGATTCACCCAAAATAGCAGTATTTTGCATTTTTAGCGATTTACTGATGTTTAAGAGTTAACTTTTCTAGTTTAGAGCCTTGATTTTATCAGGCAGGTGCTTGTTTTGATAAAAATTTGACCATTCAAAGATATATTTCACCTTATCAAGAGCCCCTAGAAGGGAGTCTTCCCGTACTTGGATGCTGAAAATGATCCGAAAATCTCGATTTTTGCGAAATCCGGATCTCAAAAGGATAAATTAATGTACTCATTGATCGAAAATGATCCGAAAATCTCGATTTTTGCGAAATCCGGATCTCACAAAGACAAATTAATGTACTCATCGATCGAAAATGATCCGAAAATCTCGATTTTTGCGAAATCCGGATCTCAAAAAGACAAATTAATGTACTCATCGATCGAAAATGATCCGAAAATCTCGATTTTTGCGAAATCCAGATCTCAAAAGGATAAATTAATGTACTCATCGATCGAAAATGATCCGAAAATCTCGATTTTTGCGAAATCCGGATCTCAAAAAGACAAATTAATGTACTCGACGGTTGAAAAATGATCCGAAAATCTCGATTTTTGCGAAATCCGGATCTCAAAAGGATAAATTAATGTACTCGACGGTTGAAAAATGATCTGAAAATCTCGATTTTTGCGAAATCCGGATCTCAAAAAGACAAATTAATGTACTCGACGGTTGAAAAATGATCCGAAAATCTCAATTTTTGCAAAATCCGGGTTTCAAAAAGACAAATTAATGTATTCATCGATCGAAAATGATCCGAAAATCTCGATTTTTGCGAAATCCGGATCCTTTCTGGTTTGATTCCATCCAAATTCGGATCCCCAGAAGATCAGTATTTTGCGTTTTTATCCACGTTCTGATGTTCAAGGGTCAACTTTTCTAGTTTAGGGGCTTGAATTTATCAGGTAAGTACTCATTTCAACGAAAACCTGCCCATTTTGAGATTAATTTTGTTCGAGGACTTGAAAAAAAACTTATTTGTCAATAGTTTGAGGAAAACACTCTTGAGGTGTTTTCTTTTTTCTAGTACACTAGTAGTAATCAAAGAAGGTGATGTTTATGAAGGTCATGGGGATTTTAAATGTGACGCCCGACAGTTTTACCGGTGGTGGTCAACGTATCGACATAAATGCAACAGTGAAGCATGCCATTCAGATGGTAGAAGATGGTGCCGATATCATTGACGTTGGTGGGGAATCTACACGACCAGGAGCTGAACCAGTGCCAATGGATGAGGAGCTGGCACGTGTGATTCCAGTTATTAAGCGTCTAAAAGAAGTCATCGATGTTCCTATTTCCATCGATACTTATAAGGCAGAGGTAGCTCGCCAGGCGGTTGAGGCTGGAGCGACTATCATTAACGACGTGTGGGGAACAAAATTTGATCCAGATATGCCACGGGTAATAGTCGAGACAGGTGCCACGGTAATTTTGGTGCATAACTGCGAAAGTGGGGATTTCGGTAGTCAGATGAAAGGTCACAGGTTGATCGAAGCGATCGGAGAAGAACTTGACTACACTTCAGAGATGCTCATGGAACTTGGGGTTGAACATGAAAAAATCATTTGGGATCCTGGAGTTGGCTTTGGCAAAACCATCGAAGATAACATGGAGATTCTAAGAGACCTTCATCAGTTAAGGGGACCTGACCATTCAATACTAATAGGTGCTAGCAAAAAAGGAGCTGTGCGTGGATTAATGGAAAATAAGGACAAGGATCTACTAGGGATCGGTACGATTGCGATTACCTGTATGTCTAAAGTGCGTAACATTAACTATGTACGTGTACACGACGTTTGTGAGAACGTGGCTGCTTTGCGAGTGATGAAGAACTTAGAACGCGGAGAAGTGAACTGGAGGAATCTAAAATGATTTACGAACAAGAAAGAATCATCGGCTTTGGCGATCTAGACGCTAATAGTGATATGAAATTAACGGCATTTCTTAAATACATTAGTGAGGCGGCCTTTCTTAACGCCGAGGAACTGGGCATAGGTATCGACAAAACCTTGGAAACAGGTCTTGTTTTTGTCATTCAACGCTTTGGCATGAAAATCAATCAACTGCCAGAATTAAATCAGAAGATCATCGTTAGAACCTGGCCAGGTGACATTACGCGGAGTGCCTTTAAGCGTTACGGAGAGTTTCAAGATGTTGATGGTAATCGTCTGATCGAATGGGAAACCTTATGGGTACTCATCGATCTTAACGAACGCAAAATTAAGCGACCAAGTAGCTTCCCCATTGAATTTCCCCATTACGGAAAATTTGACCTAACCGTAGCGTCCGATAGAATTAAGATCCCTGAAGAAGCAGAAGCTGTTGCTTCTTATCACCACCCAGTTAGATTTAGTGAGTTAGATAAGCTCGTTCATATGAATAACGCCGTTTATGGTGATTTGGTAGCCAATGTGTTAAAAATAGGTGATGCACTTGATATGAAAGCATGGCAAGAAGTTCAGTTTAACTACATCCATGAAGCTAAACTTGATGATGATATTGTTGTGGCTGCCTCTAAAGTAGAGAATGACTTTTACGTTTCAGGAAACTGTGGAGAGAAAAGCATTTTTAGTACGAAGGTTACTTACAAGGAGTTGGTCTAGAATGTTTTACTTAAACTTAAACGACATGGAATTTACTGCCTGTCATGGCGTGTTACCAGAAGAGAAAAAAAATCCACAGAAGTTTATCGTTGACCTTAGAATCGAAACGGATCGTGTGATTTATGCGGCACAGACCGACCACATCAGTCAGGCACTCAACTACGCAGACGTTTACCAAATCATTCGTGATTTAATGATGAATAATTGTTTTGATCTCATCGAGACCATTGCTAAAAAAATTAGTGAAGCTGTTGTAAGAGATTATCCGGAGTGCATTAGCGTCGACGTCAAGGTCACGAAGGTTAATCCACCAATTGAAGGATTTATTGGCACAGTATCCTGTGAGTATGTAGCCTTTGGAGGCGAGGACTAGGATGATCACGGCCTATCTTTCTTTAGGGTCAAACATCGGTGATCGCTTGAATTTTTTAAGAGTTGCCATCGAGACGTTGGATGAGCACAAAGAAATTACCGTTAAAAAAGTTTCTCCTGTGTATGAAACACTGCCCTGGGGCAATACGGATCAAGGTAACTTTTATAACTTGACTATCGAAATTGGAACCACCCTTATGCCTCATGACCTTCTTAGAGTATGCCAACAAATAGAATCTGATTTGGAGCGAGTTCGCGAGATTCATTGGGGACCTCGCACCATCGACATCGACATTCTCCTCTACGGAGAAGAAAACGTTGAAAGCCCAGTGCTGGTCATTCCTCATCCGCTAATGCATAAGCGCGACTTTGTCATGGTGCCCCTTAACGACATTGCCCCCGAGATCAAACTTAATGGCGTTAGCATACAGGACCATTTTAATAAGTTATCCGGTGAACATTCACCAGTCAAATTGATAGACGAAATCATTCGATAATGGAATGGTTTCTTTTATTTTGACCACACTACTTAGTACTTATTAGGTGGTGTTTTTGTCGTGGTAAAAAGTGAATTCTTAGGTAAGGAGAACGTTCATAAACTCATGTGGTCACTGGGACTTTTCGCTGTGATTGGCATGCTAGCAACCGGTGGTCAAATGCTGCTAACCACCTTGATCGTCTCCCGTGGCATCGATATTTATGCGGTTAGCGCTATGGGTGTGCTGTACCCTCTTGTCACCGTCTACTTTGCTTTTTCACAGTTGGTTGCCATTGGTGCTGCTTCTTATTTGTCGCGGAAGTTAGGTGAAGGCAAGGAAGAAGAGCTATTTCCGGCAATTGTCACTTCCTTTTTGATGACCCTCCTAATTTCGGTTGGTCTTATGATCGTGACGTGGTTATTAAGAGAACAGATTTTGACTTTTCTTGGTGCCGAAGGGGAAGTATTGGAATTTGCACAGGTGTATTTGAGTACCCTGATTTTTAGTATCCCATCTACGGCGATTGTTTTGCTATTCAGTGCCATTTTTAGAGCTTATGGCAAGATGAAGTATGCCATGTTAGTCGTTGTGATTGAGGCAGTTTTGATTGTGATATTGGACGCGGCGTTCGTGTTTTGGTTCGGTTGGGGAATTGCCTGGATTGCAGGATCGGTGGCGATATCGGGTGGCGTGGCATCCTTGGTTGGGATTTGGCTATTGTTTAAAGTGACATCTGCTTCCATGAAGAGGTTGAAGGATGCGGTGAAATTTAATGGGGAGGCAGTTAAAGGTATTTTGGCAATTGGGATATCAGCACTAGGTCGCAGTTTAGCAACAGCGGCTTTTGCCTTGGTTCTAAATCGTGCTGTCAGAGCGACCGGACAAGAAGATGCTTTGGCAGCTTTGGGGACGGTGAACCGGATTGCGCTGTTTTTGACCTTTACTGTGATGGGGGTTAACCAAGCCATGCAACCGGTCGTTAGTTTTAATTTTACATCGAAGCAAAATAAACGGGTATTTCTGGCATTAAAATATGCACTTATGTATGCGGCAGTGGTTGGATTAGTGGGGTCGGTGATGGGCATCTTTTTTTCTAGTCAAATAGCAGATTTTTTTACTAGTAACCAGGACGTGGTGGATGATGTTGCTGTTGTTTTTCGCATGCAAATGGTGTTGTTTTTGACCGTTGGTATTCAGACCTTAGCTGCCACTTACTACCAGTCCATTGGGAAAGCGAAGACGAGCTTTTTTTTATCGGTGGTTAAACCGCTAATGGTTTTAATTCCTTTGGTTTATGTTTTACCAAAATTCATGAGCGATCAATTAACCGCCATCTGGTGGGCCTTCCCAATTTCTGACGTTGTTTTTTCGTTGATTTGTGTGATTGCTTTGGTGCGAGGTGTGAAAAAGTTAAAGCTAGCGCCTAAGTAGCAAAAAGGTCAACAAATCATTGATATTGTAAAATTGCTAATTATTTTTAACCAACTTTTGAGCTGATCAGATTTGCTTTCTGACACTAAAACATATACCTAGGCCTAAAGTTTTAGCTAGGCTATTTCATGTAAAAATTGACTTAAATTATTGCCAAAGCTATAATGAAAGCGTCTTGGAGATCGAAAGCGTCTTCAATTTGCTTCTTTTTCGATGTCTTTTTTTGGGATTTGTCATAAGATACAATATCAAGGTAATGGAGGAGATTGTATGTTTAAACAGCTTCAAAGATTAGGAAAAGCGTTTATGTTACCAATTGCTATTTTACCAGCAGCAGGTTTACTTCTAGGGATTGGTGGAGCTTTATCCAACCCTAATACCATTGCAGCATACCCGTTTTTAGATGGTGCTTTCTTGCAAGGGCTGTTCGGTATTATGACGGCTGCTGGAGAGGTTGTCTTTGTTAACTTAGCCCTAATTTTATGTGTGGGTCTCGCCGTTGGACTTGCCAAAAAAGACAAAGGAACTGCTGGTCTTGCAGCCTTAGTTGGTTTCCTGGTGATGAATGCTTCCATTAATGCCATGATCAACGTCTTTCAACCAGAGGGCGTAACGTCCATTGACACAGGTACCGTTGGAGCCATTGCCATTGGTTGCTTAGTGACCTCTTTACATAACCGCTACCGAAATATCGAACTACCACCATTTCTAGGCTTCTTTGGTGGATCACGATTTATTCCGATTGTAACAGCTTTTAGTGCGATTGGTGTGGCATTGATCTTTTTCTTAACGTGGCCAGTTTTCCAAGGTTGGCTAATTTCTGCCGGAGAAGGAATGGCGGAAATGGGTGTGATCGGAACGTTCCTATATGGATTTGTTTTGCGCCTAACCGGTGCGGTTGGTCTGCACCATACGATTATTCCAATGTTTTGGCATACTGAGCTAGGTGGGGTAGCTTACGTAGCAGGGGAACAAGTCGCAGGTGCACAAAACATCTTTTTTGCTGAACTTGCTGATCCAAATCACGTAGGATTATATACTCATGGGACTCGATTTTTTGCCGGTCGCTTTGCTACTATGATGTTTGGATTGCCAGCTGCGTGTTTGGCCATGTATCATTCTGTTCCAAAAGCACGTCGTAAGCTAGTAGTCGGCCTTTTCTTTAGTGCGGCGTTAACTTCCTTCGTAACCGGGATCACAGAACCAATCGAGTTCATGTTCTTATTCGTCTCACCAATTCTTTATGTGATTCATGCCCTCTTCGACGGTGTGTCGTTCTTAGTTGCCGATCTACTATCAATTCGGATTGGTAATACGTTCTCTGGGGGGGTCATCGATTTCACCTTGTTTGGAATACTCCAAGGTGGTGCCAGAACCAATTGGTTCTATGTACTTATTATTGGTCCGATTTGGGCGGCACTATACTACGTGACCTTCCGCTTCTTTATTAGAACATTTGATGTGATGACACCAGGTCGTGAGGGCGATGACAGTGAAGAGATAAAGGTCGAAACAAAAGATTCGATTGCGGAAACAGCGGTTTTAGTTTTGGAAGCCTTAGGTGGAGAAGGGAACGTTGAAGACTGTGACGCCTGTATTACACGCTTGCGCGTGTCGGTCAAAGATGTCGCGGTGGTTGACAAAGAAAAAATAAAAGAATTAGGAGCAACCGCGATACTCGAAGTGCAAGGGGGGATTCAAGCTATCTTTGGGGCGAAAGCAGATTTAATTAAAAATCGAATCAATGAAATGATTGAGACAGATGACTAAAACGAGGTGAAAACATGAGACGAGGGTTAATTGTATCCTGCCAAGCTTTAAAGCAGGAGCCCCTACATAGTACATTTATCATGGGACGAATGGCTGTAGCTGCAAAAGAGGGGGGGGCAGTGGGGATCAGAGCGAACGGTGTTGCAGACATTGTAGAAATAAAAAAAAGAGTTGATTTGCCGATCATTGGTATCATCAAAGCGGAGTATCCAGATTTGACCCCCTATATCACACCGACTTACAAAGAAGTCGATGCGTTGGTAGAAATCGGTGTTGATGTGATTGCCTTAGATGCTACCATGGATCAGGATGAAACCCTTTTGAAGTCATTGAAAGAAAAGTATCCCGGTCAGTCCTTTATGGCAGATGTTTCCACATTTGAAGAGGGAATGCGTGCAGATGAGATAGGATTTGATTACGTTGGTATTACGCTACTCGGATACACTGAGCAATCAAAACATTTAGATAAATTCCAAGTGTTAGAAGCCTTGGTTAAAAATTGCCGAGCTAACGTGATCGCCGAAGGAAACATCAATACGCCTGAAGCAGCAGCAACAGCCATGAAACTAGGTGCTTATGCTGTTGTGGTAGGGAGTGCCATTACACGACCTCAGGTGATTACAGGTTGGTTTGCCGAAGCGGTAGATAAAGTAAAATAAAAATAAGTGACCGAATTTCTGGCCACTTATTTTTAAATTTTGTAAAGTTCGGATATAAAGGTGAGTTTAGACAGGCTATGTCTAATGACTTCTAAAAGGCATCCTACTTGCTAGAAGACCTAAACATCATTTTGGTTACCACAGCAAGGACTAGTGTGACAATAGCGACGATAAAAAAGGCAGTGTCAAACTGCTCGCCTGACAGGCTGAGAACAATTCCAAATAAGAGGACACCAATTGGTGTAGTAATACTACTGATCGTTCTAGAAAGGGCGCTCACTTTTCCTAAAAGGTCAGCTGGTGTCTCTTTTTGCATGACGGTACTAAAAGTAATACTGGCCAGAGTTAAAACACCCTGGCTAGCAGATAAGGAGATGCTGAATATCCAAAATGGAGCCCAGAACCCTGTACTTAACGTAGCCGGATGTAAGGATAGTGCCATGATAATTAAGCCGATACCAGCTAGAATAATCATCTGAGAAAGAAACCTTGGCCTTAGCCAGCGCTTCAGACTTCCAACAAGAAGGGCCCCTCCAATGGCACCAGTACCAACAACCGCATTGGCAATGGCAATGTAATTTTCAGTACCTGATAAGAGCTCGGTAACAATCGGAGTGATTTGGACAACAGCCGGTTGGAAAAGGGCGAATAAGATCGCAGTGATAAAGGCGAGTCTTAAGATTTTGGGATTTTCACTTTTTAAATAATGCCAGCTTTCTTTTAGATCTCCAACTAGCACCTGCCCAAAGTTACCCTGTGTGCGTCTTCTAACAAAAGGAACGCGGATAAAGCGATCAATGACCACGGAAATACAAAACAAGACCCCACAGCCAAGAATGATATTAGCCGTTCCAATTAGGGGTGTTAAAATAGCAGCAATAATAGATCCAATAACGAAGGCAGATCCATTAATGGTTTGCATAGCACCATTGGCTTCCATCAAGTGATCTTTATGGACTAAAAATGGAAGGGCAGCCGTTAGGACAGGAGCAAATAGTGCCATAATGGTCATAGCCACAAACATCAGAGCTGAAAGCAAAATTAAGGACACATCGTCGCTTAAAAAAACAATAAACATTAGGAAGCAAACTAAGGCTTTCGCGGCATCTAGCAAAATGATCAATGCTTTTTTATGGAATCGGTCTGCAAGAACGCCACCCAGTGGAGTGAAAAAGATCGGTGGGCTCATTGCAAGAGCTAAGATAATACTAAAAGCCATATTGGAAGAGGCGTGACTTATAAAAATGATTAAGGCGAATTGGAGGACATTTCCGCCAAATAGGCTGATTACTTGGCTAGCCAGCACCCTCTTAAAGTTAGAGTCAAATTTTTTTAACATGTTGCAAGACACCTTCTTTGTAATTCAAAATCATATCTTTCTAGTATATCAAAAAAAGTTTGGTAAAGATACCAAACTTTTCCCTTTCCGTCTCAATTTAACGGTTGTAGTATTCTACGATTAAGTTTTCTTGGATGTCAACGAATACTTCTGAACGCTCTGGAAGTCTTACAAATGTTCCAGTCATTGAGCTTTCATCAAAATCAACGAAAGGTAAACGACTAACCGTTGACTCCAGAGAAGACTTGATGATGTCTAAACCATGTGATTTCTCACGAACACTGATCTTTTGACCTGGTGTTACTTGGTAAGATGGAATGTCAACTCGCTTCCCATCTACTTCAATGTGACGGTGGTTAACTAGCTGACGTGCCTGACGACGCGTTGCCGCTAAACCTAATCTATATACTAAGTTATCTAATCTAGACTCAAGTAAGAAAATTAAGTTCTCACCTTGCTTACCTGGAATTTTACCAGCACGTTCAAAGGTACGGGCGAATTGCTTCTCTTTTACTCCGTAAGCAAAACGTAACTTTTGCTTCTCTTGAAGTTGAAGTCCATATTCTTTCATTTTTCTTCTTGCTTGACCATGCTGACCTGGTGGAAATGGTCTTTTATTTAATTCTTTGCCGTTTTCTAAGATTGAAAAACCTAAGCGACGTGAGATTTTCCAAGTTGGTCCTGTATAACGTCCCATATTAAAACACTCCTTAAAATTTTGCAAAATATCCTTCAAATCTCTTCGTTAGCTTCGTTGTTCGAAATGCTCACGTACGTCTGTGTACGCTCCGCTTTCTCACGCCTCACTGCCTCGATCTTTTTCGCCTATTTCACAAATCATATATTTTTGTGCATCTCAAGGAGTTCTTACATGCCCTATTTACAGGATAGATCATCGTCGTGCACGTTCACCTTTTAGCAGCCGAAAAAGGTTACTAACACTTGTCGCCGTAGCGGTATTGATCTAAAGTCTGTAAGTCAAGACAATGGCTGCCTTTCATATACACAGAGAAATATTATAGCATTTTGTAGGTAGGCTGTCAAACCAATAAAACTTAAACTAATAGTAAATATTACTAGTAATCTGTTCCAAAAGAGGTTATTATATTAAGAACAGGAAAAATGGATCGTTGCATCTTGTGACGCAAAAGGAGTTTTTAACATGGAAACCTGGTTAATTTATGCTATTCTTGCCTCGTTATTTGGCGGGGTCAATGCGGTTTTGGCGAAAGTTGGAATTGAAGGTGTTAACTCACACTTGGCAACTGCCATCAGGACGGTTGTTGTTGTTATATTTTCGGTGTTTATTGTCTTTTTAGCAGGAAGCTATGTGGAACTTGCTGATGTGGATACACGTACGTGGATATTTTTGACACTATCTGGTTTAGCGACCGGTGGCTCTTGGTTATGTTTTTACTATGCACTTAAATTTGGAACGGTGTCTAATGTATCACCGCTAAAAAAGAGTAGTACGGTTCTGACCATTATTTTGGCATTTCTTGTATTAGGAGAGCCGACGGGGTGGCCACAAATTTTAGGGATTACCTTCATTGCCTTAGGAACAGCTTTGATGTTAAAGAAAAAAGATGGTTCAAAAGGTAAAGAAGAAGGAGGTGGGAACTGGCTATTGTTTGGAATTTTAGCAGCTGTCTTTGCTAGTTTACGTACGATTTTAGGTGCCATTGGAATTGCTGATGTCGATGCTAATCTTGGAAATGCCATTCGTGTCGTTGTTGTACTTATTGCCAGTTGGGGAATCGTCTTTTTGACAGGGAATCAAAAAGGGATCAAAAACATTAGCAATAAAAGTTGGTTGTTCTTGACACTTTCAGGGTTGGCAACGGGTGGATCGTGGCTCTTCTTCTTCCGTGCTCTTCAATTAGGTCCAGCTAGTGTGATTGTCCCAATTGATAAATTGAGCATTTTGCTAAACATCTTCTTCGCTCGCATCTTCCTTGGTGAGAAGCAATCCCCAAAGCGCCTACTAGGTCTTACTTGCTTAACCGTTGGTACCATGGTATTGGTCTTCTTTTAAAGCAAATGAAAAGCCCCTCAGGGGCAATGTCATTAAGTTAAGAAAAGAGAGTAGTTCACTACAGTGAGCCACTCTTTTTTTGAGAAGAAAAGCGTATAATTTTGAATAACAGCTTGACAAG
>JGI24703J35330_11748856_pt1 | contig 55836 bp, 54 predicted proteins | sample TergutNt197P1_FD_35330 | JGI IMG/M metagenome (IMG submission 35330)
AACAAAACTTTTGGAGTTGGGGATAATGCAACAACAAAAACAGCGACCCAAAATAAAGATAGAACTCGTTTAATCATGACTTAATTCCTCCAAAAAGGTGAATTGTTTAATCGGCAACCGCAAAAATGGTCATCTCTCAAATTAAGGTGATTGAAAAATTGCAATGGGTCAGTGCGTTCACCGTTTCTTACCACTTCCAAATGTAAGTGGTATCCAAAACTTCTCCCAGTATTACCCACATGGCCGATTCTTTGACCTTGTTCTACACGTTGTCCAATATGAATGTTAAATTCAAATGGCGAATTTTTTATCATGTGTGCGTAAAGTGTGTGGTAACCATTGTCATGCTCAATTCTAACAAACTGACCCCAGCCGTTACCATGATGGTCTACCTCTACTACTCTTCCGCCACGAACTGCAAGGATAGGCTCGTTACCAATTCTTCGGTCGCTGTTTCTGATATAACGTCCAGCTATATCAATACCGTTATGTGTACGTCGTGGGCAGTTGAAAATACAGGACACAGTATAAAACCCTGCAACAGGCCATAACCAACCTTCATCAGAAACATAATCCCCAGTAATCGCATTCGGCAAGTCAACCAAATATCTCAAAATTTGCAAAGCATCGTTGATGGTTGGATTTCCTTCGCTAACAATCAAAGAGGCATGACGTGCATTTTCGCAAACTCCGATATGCGAACTAAGTTCCACTAAATATCGCAAAACAGCGAGTGCATCGCCAATATCAATGCCACCATTGCCATTAACGTCACCAAGTCCACGCCTCGAACAATAATCACCGCAAATCGGAACATCAAAAACGCTAAACGGCATAGTAACGCTTCTAAATCTTGCCTCTACTCCAGAGCCATGAAAAGCCTCAAAACCAATGCTCGCATGAGATGGAACGTTGATTGAAGTAAGATTAGTTGTATTAGCAAACGCCGCTAATCCAATATTGAGCGGTTGTATTGTACCAGAAATCGGCGGTGCAAACGTTACAGTTTCAAGCCTCGAATTTTCAAACGTTGCATTACCAATTGAAACCACGCTGTTAGGTATGGTGAGTGTTCTAAGATGAGTTCCTGCAAAAGCAAAGTCACGTATATGAGTCACCGTGTTAGGCAAAACAACAGAAGTAATGCGAGTTCTTTCAAACGCTCCAACACCGATTGCAGTAACAGGGTATCCCGCAATTGTATTCGGGATTATTAAATTTTGTGGAGGTGTTCCAGTAAAACCAGTGATTTCGGCACCGTTATTTATGATTTCGTGTGTCAAACTAAATGGAACTTCAACTGGTGGTATGAAATCTTCTCTCGAAAGACAAGACTTACATTCATCGCAATCAACTATAGACACAAAACGATGCCACGTGTTATCTCCAAACTCTCTATCAAACCAAGAACCGCCTAAAACATTACCATCTCTATCAAGAAATGCGACTGATTGTACAACCGAGGCATGGTTATCATTTGGGCGAATTCGTACATCAAACCTTTCAGGATGAGCTGTATCTACAAACGGACGAAGTGGCACAATGTCACTTGCTACTTGAGGATTTCCAGCAAATCGATTCATGTACACAAGTGTGTTATATCGAGTTCTACCGCCGTTATTTGGCGTATTTCCGTGCGACATAATCGCCCAAATACGGTCTGGATTGTACGCACTTGAACCGTGAAATCTCGGCGATGAAACTCCGTTGACTTCAATAGTCACTTGGCGATTTTCTGTGTTATTACCCCACGTTTCTACCTTAATTCCATAAATGTCATTGGCACGAATATCAGTTCCGCCAATCAGTTTTAACACATTAAAGTTCAGACTTGCACGCGAACCATCAAGAGCATTTCCGTTGTTAAAGTTGGCGTTGCTGTGTGCAATAGGGGAAGCGATTCTCCCACCAAGCCAACAATTATCAGGAATTTCAGATTCAGTACCAACAAACTGTGCAACACTCGCACGGTGATTTATATTAACGTTTGGAGCGTTAATAATCACCCTTTGAGCGATAATCACACCGCTTATATTGACATTGTTCGAGTTAATTACAACGTCACCGAAAGGAGCGTAAATCAAAGCATTATTTAGATTTACACTGTTATAATTGTTAATTACAACATCGCCACGCTCAGAAAAAACAACGATGTTATTAGTGTTCACAACTTCGCCGTTAAGCACAATGTCACCTGTTGACATTATACTCGAATTTAAGCTAATGTTTCCTGTTAGCTCAACAGAATGACTAACTTGAAGTGGGTGATTGCGGTTGATATTGTGGTTAGCAAAACGAAAGTCACCCCCATGAACTTCTACATTATTGCCAGAAAAGTATGTATAAACGATTCTGCGGTCAATGCGAATTACGTCCTCGCCTACATTTTCAAGTATCCTGCCGTTTAAGTTCGGGCGATTCGCAGTTTTGGCGAAAGTTCCGTTGGTAGCAATATTTCCGTTAATCGTGAAATAATTTCTTGCATTCACTTGAACCGCATCATTCAGAGGACTTGAAGCAAAAATCATGTGCGGGAAGCGTTCTGAATTTGCAAGCGCAGTCATCGTCATTGCCATGATTATACTCGCAAACATAATCACGCTCAAAAACATAGCAAGAGTTCTTTTTAGATTTGTTTTAAGTATTTTAACATTCATAAATATCGCCATCCTTATATTCTTATAATTATTGGTGCTTTGGGGAGATTATACCTATTATCATAACACGCTTTATTGCAAATGTCAAGCGTTTTTTTGTTTTTTTGAAATTTTTAAAATAAATTTTATTTCTAAGCATTGACATTTATAATCAAACGTGATATAATGAAAATACTATCAATAGGCATATATGTCAAACAATAGCTCAATATGAAGTATGAAGGAGAAATGATAAAAAAATGACTGTACTTATCGTTGATGACACGGCTATCGTAAGAATGGCTGTAAGAGAAATTCTGGTTAATAAATGCAACATCGAGGACAACAATTGCTTTGAAGCTGATAGCATCTCGAGTGCGGAATCGATGTATCACACGCAGAGACCAAACTTAGTAATTTTGGATATTTCTATGCCTATGGAAGGGCGTTCGGGTACAAACGCTGAGGCGATTATTTCTTTGATTAAACAATTCCGTGCGTTAAATTCTTCCGTAAAGATTATTATGTGTTCCGCTACGGCTGACCAAACAGTAATTCGTCAATGCCTTGACGCTGGTGCGGTTGACTATTTAACAAAACCGCTACAAGCAAAACGTATGGTTCAAGCAATTGATACGGTTCGGGATGGTATATGAGTGATTCTAATATTGATATAAACACATCCCTAAATAAGACAACCAGTATACACCGAATCTTGATTGTAGATGATTCGGTGTTGATACTCGGTATGCTTATGGAGATTTTTAAGGATAGTGCCAAACTCAACATAACTGGTCGTGGTGATGAAGCGTTGGAAATCGCAGAAAACTATCAACCAGACGTGATTTTGCTTGATGTTATTATGCCAGATATGGACGGATTTGATGTATTAGCTGAATTAAAAGCATCTGACAAAACCAAAAATATTCCAGTTATTTTTATGACGGCAGAGTCTAACCCGGTTCTTGAAGAAAAAGGGCTTAATATGGGTGCGGTTGATTTTGTCAACAAAACACTTAGTAAAGCTGTAATCAGGCTACGTGTCATGAACCAGTTGCGAATTGTACATCAGTTTCGAGATAATGAAAGACTACGCCGCAATCTTGAAAAAGCTACACATACAGCACAAATCGCTAATAAGACAAAATCATCGTTTTTAGCACGAATGAGCCATGAAATCAGAACTCCAATGAACGCTATTATAGGAATTACTGAAGCTCTCGCACGCCAGACTATTGAAAGCCCAAAATGCCATGAGTGTAATGAAGGTTTACAAAAAATCCGCAGTGCGAGTGAACTTTTGCTAGGAATTATCAACGATATACTTGACCTGTCTAAGATTGAAGCTGGCAAACTTGAACTAAAACCAGTAAAATACGACCTTGCAAGCCTGATTTACGATACGATGACTCTTAACGTTACGCAAATCAATACCGACCACGTCAATTTTAAGGTACGAGTTGGCGAAAATATTCCTATGTATTGGAACAGCGATTTTCTCAGGCTCAAGCAGATTCTAAACAATGTTTTGTCTAATGCTGCAAAGTATACACAAAAAGGAAAAATCGTCTTTTCAGTAGAATTAGCAAAACCAGCGGATGATGAGTTAGACACTGGCTCACACGCCGAACTAATCTTCACTATAAGCGATACTGGTTCTGGAATGTCGAGCGAGCAAGTTGATATGTTGTTTGATGAGTATTCTCGTTTTACTGATAATGACGAAAGTGCGTCAATTGAAGGAACCGGTCTTGGTATGAGCATTACCTTGAACCTTGTTTCGTTATTCGGCGGAAAAATCGAAGTTCAAAGCGAGTTAGGTGTAGGTTCTACTTTTACATTAAAAATCCCGCAGGAAAAAGCGGGTGAGCAAGTTTTAAGTTCTGATGCAGTACGTTCACTTGAAGCGTTTGACTCTGATTCGATTCCTAAAGATGCTACTCTTCGACGAAGCGTTGTAGTTTATAAATCGTTTCCACACCTGAAAATCCTTGTTGTTGACGATACTAAACTTAATTTATATGTTGTAGAGGGTCTTCTAAAACCATATGATTTACAGCTTACCACCGTGGCAAGCGGTTTTGAAGCGATTGATTTAATAATAAATCAAGGCAAAACGTACGACATCATCTTTATGGACCATATGATGCCTAAGATGAGCGGGATTCAAGCTGCAAAACATATTCAAGATAGTGGTTATACTGGTGCGATTATAGCACTCACCGCTAATGCACTTGAGGGTGCAGCAGAGATGTTCATAAAAAACGGTTTTGATGACTTTTTGAGCAAGCCGATTGATACCCGAAAACTCGATGCTGTACTTAAAAAATACGCACGCAAAAGTGCTAATATTGAGAAAACCATAGATACTTCGGCTAATGTCGTGAGTGCAATTTCAAACACTCCTAAAGCAAATCAAGCCGAATCAGCGGACGCTGAACCAGTAGAAATTTATCGCAATACAAGTGCAAAATTCTTGACCGTTTTTGCTTCTGATGCAAAGGTGTCGCTATCAGCAATTGAGCCGCTTATGAACCTATTGTCAACATCTGATGATGCACTTCAGCTGTCTAAAGAAGACGAAATTGTGCAAGAATACGCAGTCAAAGTTCATTCAATGCGTGGGGCGTGCGTACTAATCGGAGAAGATGACCTTGCCGCCAAAGCCAAGGAACTCGAACTCGCAGCACTAAATGGTGAGTTTGCAAAAATCCGTAAAGAAACAACAGCATTCGCTGATGCTTTGAAAAAACTTATTGAGCGTGCTAATGCTACTTGAGTAAAATCAAAAAACACTTCACTGACAAAATAGTGAAGTGTTTTTTCGATTATATTCGCTGGATTATTTTTCGCCAAGTTCTGCTTCAAGTTCTTCTTGAATTTCATACGCACGTTTGGTACAAGCCTTACACCCAGCTTTGACTGCTTTTTCAAAACCATTCTCGCGCATGGCTTTAAGCCCAGATTCGGTAGTTCCATTAGGTGAACAAACTTGGCTAATCAAGTCATCAATACTCATAATATTTTCAGAGAGCATTTTAGCTGAACCAGTAAGCGTTTTTGCGAATAGTTTTAATGCTGGAGCGTATTCTATACCTTGTTTTACTGCATAATCAACAAAATATTTTGCGAACTCAAAGATAAAAGCTGGCGACGAGCCGTTTAAACAGATGCTCTCGTTAGCTTTGTCGGGGGAGATTTCTTCGCAAATACCGCAGACTTCTAAAATCGAACGTACGAATGCACGTTCTGAATCTGACACGTTCTCGCAGAACGAAACCGTGCTTGCCCCCTCTTGATAAATCATTGGTGTGTTTGGCATCACGCAAGCTATTTTTTGAGATTCTGACGTTTTTGAGCGAATAAACTTTGTTGAAACACCTGCACAAATCGAAATCAAAACACTTTCAGGAGTTAGCGTTGGAGCGATTTTATTTAAAACTTCCCCAACAATTGAAGGTTTGACAGCGAGTAGTACGTATTTACATTTCTGAGCGACTTCTGATTCGCCACTAAGACGAGTTTCACCACAAATAGGTGAATTAAACATCTTATCATAGCCGAAAAGCTGGATATGATTTAACGCCGAACCTCCGTCTTCTATTGCACCTTGTAGCCCAGTTAAAATAGCGTTGCCCATATTTCCGAGTCCTATGAAACCTAATGTAATCAATTCGTTTGCCTTCCCCCGACAATAATTCTTGAATACGCCGCTTTGATTGGAATCAACATCATAATCATCATCGTGATATCAACAGGGTATCTGATTAGGTTTGTAACAACACGTGCAGTAATCAACGCACGAACTGTTTCTTCGTTCCCTCCGATGAATCCAACACGGTATAACAGATAAGTGTTAAGCACGAGCCTGCTTATAAAGATAATAATAGTCTGTGCCACAATCAGCCTTAGAGTGTCGATTGAAATAGTTTTCTTGGCATCAAATCCGTAAAGAAAAACACCATAAATCAGCCCGTTAAACATCAGAATAAAAGTGAACCCTGGTATAAATGACGCACCTGTTCCATCAAGTGCAAAGCCGAGAATATCACATGGGATTGCTGCGAGCATTGCAACTACTGGACCGTAAAGCATACCAATCGAAGCAAGTGCTAAGAATGAAAAATTTACTCTAAGCGTTGGTCCAAAGTCGATGTTTCCAATCGTTCTTAGCAGGAGAAATACGGCGATTAAAATCCCCGTGACAGCGATACAGCGAATGTCGTTTAACTCCAGTGCTGAACGCTTAAACATTCCCGCAAATCCTTTGAGTGCTCCTACCACTTTGTTTTCGTTAGATTTTGTTTTTGACATAAAAAACTCCTTTCATTATAAATACAGCGTTAAAATTCCTGTTAGAAGCTGCATAACGAAAGGAGGAAGCCTTAGAGGCACACGAGTTCAAAACACTTCCAACTAGTTATAACAACAGCGGGATGCGAGCCTTCAATCGCACAATCAGCACATATTCATGAACTGATTGTTTTCGTCAATGCAGCAACTCCCCGTCTGCAAAGCACTAAATCGCTGAAAACCCTACTCTGTATTTGTTTACGCTATCAATTATACACCAAGTCATAAGCATTTGTCAAGCGTTTTCGCACATAATAGTGATTTTGCACAAATTTTACACCTAATAACAACAAAATTTTGTGAGAAATGCCAAAAAAAAAGCCTTGCAATATTTGCACATTTGTGATATAATATTTAAGTCTGTTATGAATTACAGACAAATACACACGCAGTATAGCCTTTTATAACCGTTCAGTTTAAAAACGCTTTGGCGTTTTTAAAGGCACGGCATTCGCTGTGCAACCGCCAAAGGCGGTCTAAACTTGTCGCATAGTCGGTTTTAGTGTGCCTACAGCACACCGCCAAACATGGTTTGGCGTTTTGAAATGCACAGCATTTCAAAACTGATCGACTATATGTGTTCAAACATACTGCGGAGGTAAAATGAAAGGAAACAAAGAAAATGGCAGTAGTATCAATGAAACAGCTTCTTGAAGCGGGTGTTCACTTTGGTCACCAAACAAGACGCTGGAATCCAAAAATGGACCAGTACATCTTTACAGATAGAGCTGGAATCCACATCATCGACTTACAGAAGACTGTAAGAAAGTTAGATGAGGCGTATATGTTTATACGCAAAATCGCTGAAGAGGGTGGAGAAATTCTCTTTGTGGGAACTAAAAAACAAGCGGCTGAATCTATTAAAGAGGAAGCGCTACGTTCTGGTTCACACTTTGTCAACGCACGTTGGCTTGGCGGAATGATGACTAACTTCAGGACTATTCAACGCCGTATTAGAAGGCTTGAACAGCTCCATCAAATGGCAGAAGACGGAACTTTCGACTTGCTTCCTAAGAAAGAGGTTATTAACCTAAATCTTGAAATCGACAAACTTGAGAAGTTTCTTGGCGGAATTAAGCATATGACAAAGCTCCCTGGTGCTTTGTTTATTGTTGACCCTAAAAAAGAAAAAAACGCTGTTCTTGAAGCACGCAAGCTCGGTATTCCTATAGTTGCAATCGTTGACACTAACTGTGACCCTGATGAAATCGACCTTGTAATCCCAGGTAATGATGATGCGATTCGTTCTGTAAAGCTCATCGCTGGTGCTATGGCAAATGCGATTATCGAAGCACGCCAAGGGCAAGAGGCGGCTGCTGACGCTGAAGGCGATGATAATTCTGAAGCAGGCGAAAAACCCGCTGAATAATATAGAGATAAAAGGAGAAAATGAATGGTAACGGCACAAAGTGTAAAAGAACTTAAAGACTTGACTGGTTGCGGAATGATGGATTGTAAAAACGCATTACAAGAAACTGGTGGAGATATAGATAAAGCAGTAAAATTCCTGCGCGAAAAAGGTTTGTCTAAAGCGGCTAAAAAAGCAGGACGAATCGCTGCAGAAGGTCTCGTTTCTTGTATGATTGACGAGTCTAAAAAAATTGGCGTAATTGTAGAAATCAACTCTGAAACTGATTTCGCAGCTAAATCAGACAAGTTTAGAGAATTTGTTACTCTGATTGCAAAAACAATCATTGATAATGACGTTAAAGATGTAGAGGCACTTAAAGAAATCAAAGCATCTGGAACTAACGAAAAAGTCGCTGATGTTCTGACTGAAAAAATAGCAACTATTGGAGAGAATATTCAAATTCGCCGTTTTGCAAAACTTACTGGTGATGGACTATTTTCTTACGTTCATAACGATGGTGGAACTGGATTCGGAACTCATGCGACTTTAGTAAAACTAACTGCATCTGACTACGGTGATGATGTTAAGGAATGTGCTAAAGGTGTTCTACTCCACATCACAGCAATGGCTCCTGAATTTATCAGTTCTGACGCTGTTCCGAAAGATGCTGTTGACGCTGAACGTGAAACTCAACTAAACATTATCAACAAGGAGAATGAGGCTAAACCTAAACCTCAAAACGTGGTTGAAAAAATTCTCGAAGGCAGAATGAAAAAATATTTTGAAGAAACCTGCCTAATGACACAATCGTTTGTTAAAGACCCTGACGTGACTGTTGAAAAATACCTCACAAACGTAAGTAAAGATGTAAAAATCGTTGAGTTCGTGCGTTTTGAAAAAGGTGAAGGAATCGCTAAAAAAGAAGAGAACTTCGCCGATGAAGTTGCTTCAATGATGAATGGATAACTGAATTTAACTGGCAACAATACTAAACTAACATCACCTCGGAAACATCGAGTTTTCGAGGTGATGTTAGTTTTAGAGTAATATATGAAAAGGTAATCGTACTATTGCAACAATTAAATTTAACAGCACCGTGTCATTTCGGGCTTGAAAAAACATTAGCTTTTGAAGTCAAACGTGCGGGCGGCGAAAATATAGAAACCACTGATGGACGCGTGAACTTTACTGGCTCTCCCGAAGTGTTGATTAACGCCAATCTTACTTGTTCGGTGGCGGAACGAATTGGGGTAATCATTGGCACGTTCAAAGCCGAAAACTTTGATGATGTTTTCAACAATCTAAAAAAATGCTCGATGATAGGGGAGCTTATGGGTTCTGCCAATTCTGCTTTTCCAGTAGTCAAAGGGCAATCGGTGAATTCTAAACTCACTAGCATTCCAGCTTTACAGCGAACGGTCAAAAAAGCACTGGTTGAAGCTTTGAAGGCTTTTTATAAAACAACCCACCTCCCTGAAACAGGTGCTACTTATCCAGTGAGATTTTTTCTTCACAAGAATATGATTACGGTTTTTGTAGATTCGTCTGGAGATGGTCTTCACAAGCGTGGATATCGGCGTTATTCGGGTGATGCTCCAATCAAAGAAACACTTGCAGCTGGCATTGTTGACATCGCAAAAATTCGTAGAGGTGAGCTAATTATTGACCCGTTTTGTGGGAGCGGAACTATTCTGATTGAAGCTACACTCAAAGCCTTAAAGATTCCAGTTGGATTAAATCGCAGATTTATATCTGAGAATTGGAGCATTACTCCCCAAGAAATGTGGAACACCAAACGTGAGCAGTTCCGTTCGGAAATCGCAACGAGAGAGCAAAATTCAAACTTTCGTGCAATCGGATACGATATAGACCCCGAATGCGTTAAGCTAACTCTACAAAATGCAAAAAAGGCTGGTGTGGAAAAATACGTTTCTGCCGAAGTTCGTGCGATTGGTGATTTTTTATATGACGAACCACAAAATTACGAATACACCGCTCATAAAATTATAACCAATCCTCCGTACGCTGAGCGTATGCTCGAAAAAACAGACACCACACGGATTTATCGTGAAATGGGAAAAGTATTAAACCCCGTTGGCGGCGAAATTTACGTCATCACATCAGATGAAGAGTTTGAAGATTTGTTCGGGCGAAAAGCACATAAAAATCGAAAACTCTACAATGGTATGTTGATGTGTAGGTTGTATATGTATCGAAAAAACTAACTTCCACATGATAGACAAGACCTTAACTAATAGCAGGAGAAAAACAATCAAGCGAGTACCCCCATTCCAGACCTAACTCTGAAATGGGGGAAGAATTATCTCGTTTGATTCTCGTAAAGCGAAATCAATCGTTCATCAAGCCTAAGCCCTGGATTAACCCAGTCATCATCGGGTTCGATTTTAAAGTGTTCTAACACTTCAGCGTATAGCTGGAAGTTGAAGGCATTTCGATTGAACACACCAAGGTTTGCAGTTTCGAGTTCTGTTGGTGGTCGTGTTCGTGTTCTAATTGAAACACGTTTATTGTTTTCTATTTCTATTAAATGTGTATTTGCAATTTGTAGCATATTAACATCTGGAACAGGGAATCGTCCTGCATCAAGCCGCGGTGAATAAATAGCCTCAGTTGTAGCTATTGACATACCAAGTTGGTGATTGATTGACTCAAAATATTCGGTTGCGCCTTCAAAACGAGTCAAGAAAAAAAGCCAACGGTCGCCTTTGTGCATAGGCGTACAATATCCATGAGAAATTAAAAAATTATTTTCATCTACAGCATAGCTCGTGCTTATTATAAGCTCCTCGCCAATTTTAATATCACCTTGCAAAACTTCTGTAACACGCAGTCGATTAAATGAATGTGGCAACCCTTTCACAAATGAACCGTCATCAAGCGCCCATTTGGCAAATTCATGTTGAGAATTTTCAACAAATTCACCAACAACAACCAAATCTGAGTTTAACAACATTTCCATATTAGTTGAACCTACTGGATTTCCAAACGCATCTACCATTTGATAATTAGACTGTTGCATACGAACACCACTAGCTTGACCCGCCACCCTACTCTGCGTTGTCGTTGATGTTTCTAATCTTGTACAAGCAGTTAACAACAATGCGAAAAGCAAAACACCGTTCACAGCGAATTTTAATTTTTTCATAATAATCTCCTTTTATGTTATTTTATAACGAACGCCTCAAATTAGCCGCATCACTTGCGGTTACAGTATGCGAAACAAATAGAGGACCACCCGCAACTGTTGGGAAACCTTGACGCATCACTGAATTACCACAAAAATTTGATTGAAGCAAACCACACGAAACATCAAGTAACGTCAACGAATGTCCGATTTCATGAAGAAACGTATGAAAAAATCGTACATCTCTAAAAATATACACGTTTCGGATTTTACTATACCATCATTATATCACGCTCCCTAAATTTTGTCAAGTGATTTCCATCAAATTTTAAGCAAATTTGTAAACTTTGGCGTATTGCACAAAAAATCGAGGCTATTTTTTTTTGTGCAATATACACAAAAAGCCCCCGTTCCAGATTTGAGTCTGGAACGGGGGGTTGTTATAGGGCGTGTTCGAGCCACGCTCCTTACTTTAATTTAAAACGTGCTACAAGTGAATTAAGCAATTGTGATTGTGCACTCATCTCCTCGCTCGATGCGGCAGATTGTTCGGCGGTTGCAGAAGTAGCTTGGATTACATCTGCGACCTGTTCTAAGTTTTGATTGATTTGTGAAATCGCCAGCGACTGTTCTTTAGAAAGGTTCGAAATTTCTTCAACAAGGCTTGAACTCTCATTGATTCCCGCAACGATTTCTGTAAGACTTTCGGCAGTTTCTTCGGCGATTTTTGCACCGAGTTCAGCTTTAGAAACGCTGTCAGCTATTAACGAACCTGTGTTTTGTGCAGCCTCTGCACTCTTACTCGCTAAGTTGCGAACTTCTTCGGCAACAACGGCAAAGCCTTTCCCGTGTTGACCAGCCCTTGCTGCTTCAACCGCAGCGTTTAATGCCAAGATATTTGTCTGGAACGCTATGTCGTCAATTACTTTAATGACTTTTTCGATGTTGCGACTAGCTTCGGTAATTCCGCTTACAGCGCCGACCATTTCATTCATCTGAACGCTACCTTTTTGAGCAGAGAGCTTAATGTCACCCGCCAACGCCGCCGCTTGTTCAGCTTTTGAAGCGTTGTCTTTAGTCTTAGCTTCTACATCGACAATTGTTGCAGTGAGTTCTTGTACGGACGCTGCTTGCTCACTCGAACCTTTCGCTAATGATTGTGAACCTTCTGCCATTTGAGTAGCACCAGCAGTCACTTCTTTTGACGACTCATTGATGTCACCGAATAACGAATTTAGCTTGTCAACCATTTTAACTAACGTGGTTCCAAAAACGTCATCTTCAGATAAAATATTCGGGGTGACAGTTAAGTCGCCATCAGCGATTTTCTCTAAATACTTAATTTCGCCTAAAATCTCTTCCATACATTGAACTACTTCGTACGAAAGATTTCCAATTTCGTCACGGCGTTCACCGTTTTTTACAAAAAACGCCTTTTCCTCTGGCGTGAACGTGATTTCGCCTTGACGTGCCGCTTTCTTAAAATACTTCGCAAGCGGAATAAGCGGTTTGCTAATCAAGTCTGACATATAGAGGGTCAGCAATACTGCCGCTAAAGTTGACACAACAAGCATCGCTATAATTAGAATACTCATAATTGTAAACAGCCTATCGGTATAATGAGATGCCGAAGTCATCGTGCTGGTCATAGTCTGGAATGATTCTTCAAATTTATCTAGAATAATATCGCTATAATACCTACAATATTCCATCGCAGTAAGAATTGCAGGAATATCGCCCCTTTGAGAAGCGTCATAAATCGACAGAACAACTGGAACTAAATCAGTTTCAAAAATCATACGTGCTTCATCAAAAAGCTCGACAATATACTGGTCACCATAGTTAATTAGTTCGCGATAAGTATCCATATAGTTTTCTAAGTGTGGCAAAAATGAAACTATGTTTCCAAATTCAGTTTCAACCAGTTCAAAATCATCGGTCATTGATGCCATAACCATCTCACGCACGTGAATGCGTATGACAAGGAGTGTTCTTTCGGCATAAGCAAGCTGTGGCATAGGAACAGTTATGTTATAATAAACATCCTGCCCCGAAACGGCGATTTGCCTCATCCCTACAATTCCCGCTATACTCGCTACCAACGAAAACGCAATAATCATCGCAAAACTTATACAAAGTTTTGCAGAAACTTTCAGACTTTTCATAGTTTTTAGACCTCACTGTTTTTTTATAGAACATATCTATAGAGTATAACACAATATATATGATTTTTCAAGTGATTTTGCTCGTTAGTTTGACATTTATTGCTTTTTGTGCAATTTGCACAAAAAAGCCTCGATTTTTTATCTATAATAAACCTCACAAAATCGCTTGAGTTTTTGACGAATGCTTTTTTTGAATCTACCGTCTTTCATTCGCCACACCCAGTTAGAAGGTTTGACTGTACCCGGTAGGTTCATACGAGCGTCTTCGTCTAAACCTAATATATCTTGCATCGGAATTAACACCATACCCGCCGACGAGGCATACAAGCTCCTGATACATGCCCAGTGGAGTGGTTCAAATGGGCGTGGGCATAGATAGTTTTTCGCCATATTCAAAGTAGCACGGTCGCACGATTTTAAGAATCCGTTTATAGTAGAGTTATCGTGTGTCCCAGTATACACTATCATATTGTTGATATAATTGTGCGACAAATGTTCGTTATCCTGCCCCTCACCATTAAAACCGAATTGTAGGATTTTCATGCCCGGAAAACCAGTTAATTTCAAGAGTTCTTTTACGCTATCAAAGAGTTCGCCTAAATCTTCAGCAATAATCAGAGGGTAGCTGTCAGCGTCGGAATTGTCAGACTGAACGTCAGCTCCAATATTTTCGTGGAGAGGGAGTTTTTGTGCGATTGTTTTGAATAAGTCCCCCCCAGGTCCATTACACCATTCACCTTTGACCGCTGTTTTTTCGCCGTAAGGGATTGCGTAATAGGTATCAAACGCCCGAAAATGGTCGATTCGTATAGTGTCAAAAAGTTCAGTCGCTTTTTGAATCCGCTTTTGCCACCATAAATAGTTATCAGCTTTCATAGTGTCCCAGTCATACAGAGGGTTTCCCCATAGTTGCCCTGTTTCGCTGAAATAATCCGGTGGAACACCTGCTACTTTAGTAGGGTTGCCGTCACCATCGAGCTGGAACAGCTCACGGTTAGTCCATACATCGGCACTGTCGTATGATGCGTAAATCGGAATATCTCCGATTAATCGTACACCATTTTTGTTGGCATATCGCCTAAGTTGTGACCATTGTCTTCTAAAAAAGAATTGTGTGAATTTCCAGAAGTCAAGCGATTTAATGAACTCGTTGCCAGTCTCTTTATCGTCACACAACGCAGCCAACGCCAGTTTGTTGTAAGAGCGGTGTTTTTCGTCCCATTTATTCCATGATTTTTGAGCGTTTTTGTCTTTTAAAGCCATAAACATAGCGTAATCGTTCAGCCAGTCAGCTTCTTCTTTGCAGAACGCTATATACGCCACATCAATCCCAGAGCCGCCAGACTTAGCACTGCTTTTCTTGAAACTTTCATGTGCTTGTTTGAGCAGCCGCATCTTAGTACGGGTGACTTTTTCAAAATCTACAAAAGATGGGTCAGCCCCAAAATCGACTTCCTCACATTCTTTGCTTGTGAGGAATCCATTTGCTACTAAATCGTCAAGGTCGATTAGTAGTGGTTCGCCCGCAAAAGCCGAATAGCTCTGATACGGTGAATTACCGTAACCAATCGGATTTAGCGGCAACACTTGCCAATATTTCTGTTTGCTTTCACACAAGAAATCAACAAAAGTTTCGGCAGCTTTCCCGAGCGTGCCAATCCCGTATGGTGACGGTAATGATGTTATATGGAGCAGTACTCCAGAACTTCTTTTCATGAATTAGACCTCGTTTCATACAATAGACTTCCTCGGAAACTAACGCACGGCGACTTTTCGGCTAATTTTTCGCCTTACTGCGTTAATTTTTCGTTAAATATCCTCAGATATTCGCCTCAAAATTGCCTTGTATGGCAAAAGCCCATAAGAGCAGGCTTTGCCTGCTTAATAGGGCAAAATTAGCTTTCAAATCCACTCGCAGTTAGTTACCGAGGAGGTCTAATCGGTTCTAAATTATTTAGCCCGTGTCGTCTTATGAAGCTGGCAAAATCTCTGTAGCCGATGTTCAAATCAGCGTCACCTTGTATCCCTGATACTCTGCCGTAATGCGTGTATTGCCACATATAATAGTTGCCGCTAAAAGTCGTCTGTCTGACCTCATAATGTGCCACCCAGATTGTAAATCTGTCTCTAACACGAGGTGTCAGTCGGTCTTCAAGCCACCACATAAATGAATAGAACATTGGGAAATACCCAGCGTCTATGATAATTTCGAGAAACGCTTCCGCCATTTCTGAAGGACAGTCAATATACCAAGCACGGTCGATTTCTTCCATATCAAGAACCACAGGATATGTTATTTCAAAATCACCGAGAATGTCTACTAAAAATCTAGCTTCACGCTGAATTTCTTCGATTGTTCGAGCGTAGCTGTACCAGTATACGCCTACGTCTATTCCGTTAGCTTGAGCGCCTTCAATGTATTCGTGGAACCGAGAGTCAAAACCATCTTCAAACAAAAGTTCGTCGTTATAAATAAGTGTTCCTCTGCCGATTCTGAGCATCGCAAAGTCGATTCCAGTCTCGCTGACGAGTTGCCAGTCAATATCGCCTTGCCAGCGCGAAACGTCGATACCACGCTTAAACACGAGCGGTTCACGCGAAATCGCCGCAGCTGTAAAAAGAAATCTGTCAATAGTTCCAGAATTGTCAACAAGTTCACCGCTACGTGTGTTTATGAACGCATTTTCACTCGCAATTAGGCGTTCATGCTTTGAACTGGGCATAAGTGTCACAGTTCCGCTATTAAATATTCGTCCGCCAGAGTTTATTGCGAGTTTTCCGTAAACGCTAATTTTTGCCCCACGCACAAACGAAAGTGAACCACCATTCATGACACGCAAGGTTGTATTTTCAGGAATTGTTAGGCTTTCATTAACCTGCACGTGTTCATCAATCGTGTATGTAATACCGTTTAACAGCACTCCTCCCCATTCGTGCTGAGGGAGTGTGTCTGGTAAACCTGGTGCAATAAACGATATTGATAATACCGCAGGTATTAAAATTAGGAGTGAAAATAATCGTTTTAATTTCATTTCTTTTTAGAATCTCCAGATATTTCAGTTCCAGTATAAAGTATGTAGGGGCGAACCGTGTTCGCCCAGTGGTTTATAGAGGTTGATGCCACCTTGTAAATCATTGTTAAATTTACGCTTTGCCAGCACTTCCGAAAAGCTCGAGCTTTTCCTTAACAGTCGCTTTAATTGCTTCATAGCCCGGTTTTAGGACGTTGCGAGGGTCGAAACCTTTCCCGACTTGGTCTTTACCTTCTTCGATGTATTTACGAGTAGCTTTTTGGAACGACCATTGGCATTCAGTGTTTACGTTGATTTTCGCTACACCTAGTGAAATAGCTTCTTTAATCATCGATTCAGGGATTCCAGTTCCGCCGTGCAAAACAAGAGGTAGGTTTCCGATTTTATCTTTGATTTGTTTAAGAACGCCGAAGTCCAGCCCTTCCCAGCCTTCAGGATATGCACCGTGGATATTGCCGATTCCTGCTGCTAACATTGTTACACCTAAATCAGCTATGCTCTTGCATTCATCAGGGCAGGCACATTCGCCTTTCCCTACTACGCCGTCTTCTTCGCCACCAATTGAGCCTACTTCGGCTTCGAGTGATAATCCTTTAGAGTTGCAGATTTCCACAAATTTTTTGGTGTTAGCGACATTCTGTTCAATCGGTTCGTGTGAGCCGTCGTACATAATGCTAGAAAATCCAGCTTCGATACACGCCATAGCACCGTCATACGAACCATGGTCTAAGTGAATCGCCACTGGGACTGTGATGTTTAGCTCCTCTAACATTCCGTTCACCATACCGACTACGGTTTTGAAACCAGCCATGTATTTTCCAGCACCCTCAGTAACACCGAGAATAATTGGTGACCTGCATTCTTGGGCAGTAGTTAGAGCCGCCTTCGCCCACTCAAGGTTGTTGATGTTGATTTGTGCTACAGCGTATTGCCCAGCAACCGCATCTTGTAACATTTTTGTTGCCGATACTAATTTTGACATTGTTGTTCTCCATTCTTTCTTTGTGAATTAAACAAATTTATAACAATATCTACAGTATAGCACATTTTTTTTGATTTGTCAACTTTATTTTCGAATAGAGTTGGTGTAATGATTGTAGAAAATATGGGCGGTTTATGCGGTTTGTTATGCCATATATGGGGTTTTTGTGCAAGTTGCACAAAAAATCGAACAAAATCGCCTGTATTTTTGACGCGGTTTTTTTGACTTTTTTTCAAAAAGGGGTTGCAATTGTCAAATATATGTGTTATAATACGTTTTGTGCCTAAGATTTGGACAGGCATAATGTGGCATAGGGCATTATTGATAGTGAATATTAACGAGTAGTGAAAAGATTTCAACAAACAATATAATTAAAGAACAATTATTAAGATATGATTAGTGTGTGCGAAATTCGCATATTCAAGAACAACACGAAACACACGGAAGCGTGTATAGAGATTTGAACCCAAATTAACGTGTTAAAAATTATAGTTCATTGAAATAAACAATAATTCATAAAAATAGAGTAGAAAACGGGGAGCGTAGCTTAATTATGGCAGTTAAAGAAAAAGTTAGAATCAAAATTAAAGGTTATGAGCATAGTCTTGTAGATGCGGCGGCAGCTAAAATTATTGAGACTGCTAAAAGAAGTGGCTCACGTGTGGCGGGACCGATTCCTTTGCCAACTGATAAAGAAACCATCACTATTTTGCGTGCGGTTCACAAATATAAAGATAGTCGCGAACAGTTCGAGCTTAAAACTCATAAACGCTTGATTGATGTAATCCGCCCTACTAATAAAACGGTAGAAGCATTGCAAGGTCTTGACTTGCCAGCGGGCGTTGAAATTTCAATGGAGTTTTAACGAAGATGCAAAAGTTTATAAATTAAAATAATTGTCATTACGATTACGTTGGTGCTTGGCATCAACCAATGATTGGAGAAGAAAAATGAAAAAAGGTTTAATAGGAAAGAAAATCGGCATGACGCAGGTTTTTGAGGATGGGAAAGCGATTCCAGTAACGGTAATCGAGGCGGGGCCGTGTGTGGTCGTTCAAAAGAAAACGCTTGAGAATGACGGATATAACGCAATTCAGTTAGGGTTTGGTGATTACACTGGTAAAGACCCTTCAAGACTGGTAAACAAACCAAGACAAGGGCATTTTAATAAAAATGATGTTCCTTTCAAACGCAGGCTCAAAGAGTTCAAGCTCGAAGATTGCGAAAGCGTAAATGTCGGTGACATTTTTAAGGCTGATACGTTTAAAAAGGGTGATGTAATTGACGTTTGCGGAATAAGCAAGGGTAAGGGGTTTCAAGGTACGATTAAGCGTCATGGTCAATCGAGAATCAAAGAAACTCATGGTTCGGGTCCAGTACACAGACACGCTGGTTCAATGGGCGCTTGTTCAAGTCCGTCGAGGATTTTCAAGGGCAAGAAAATGCCAGGGCATATGGGAACAGATAGAATTACGGTTCAGAATTTGACTGTTGTAAAAATTGATGTGGAACATAACCTCATCGCAATTAAAGGTGCGGTTCCGGGTCCGAACAATGGATATGTTTATTTGACTGATGCAGTCAAAGCAGTTTAACTTACACAGGAAAGATTAATTAAGGAGTTGATATACAATGGCAGATGTTAAAGTCTATGATATGTCGGGGAACGAAACTTCTACTCTTTCTGTGAGTGATGAAATTTTCGGAATTGTACCCAACAAACAACTTATGCACGCGGCGGTGGTGAATTACCTTGCAAACCAAAGACAAGGAACACAATCAACGCTTACAAGAACAGAAGTTCGTGGTGGTGGTAAAAAGCCATGGAGACAAAAAGGAACTGGTCGTGCAAGACACGGTTCGTCGAGAAGCCCTATTTGGAGAACTGGTGGAGTGGCTCACGCACCTAAACCGCGCAATTACAGATATTCGCTAAACAAAAAGGTTCGTAGAATCGCTTTGAAATCGGCGTTGTCGGTTAAGTTACAAGCAGCGGATATGTTGGTTCTTGATGGACTTAAAATGAATGAGTTCAAAACAAAAACGATTGTAAAAATGTTAAAAGATTTGAATGTCGCTCGCAAAGCACTTGTGGTGCTTGACGGTGTTGATGAGGGTAACACAAAAATCATCAAAAGTGCTTCAAACATCCCAGGTATTACAACCACTCAAGTAAACACGCTTTGTGTTTATGACATCTTGAACCATGACAAGTTGATTGTCGTGAAAGATGCGGTAGCGAAAATTGAGGAGGTGTACTCATAATGGCAGATGTTCAAACTAATTTAAATCAGAAGTTGCCACAAGACATTATCATCAGCCCAGTAATCACTGAAAAAGCGAATGATAATCTTTTGATTGGCAAGTACACTTTCAAAGTTGCTAAGGATTCTAATAAAATCGAAATCAAAAAAGCGGTCGAGTCTTTGTTTGATGGTGTAAAAGTTCAAAAAGTAAACACGATGAATGTTCGTGGTCAGTTTAGAAGACAAGGGCGAAATCGTGGTGGGTACACTGCAAGCTGGAAAAAAGCGATTGTCACTTTAGCTGAAGGCTCAAAAACGATTGAGTTCTTCGAGGGAATGGTATAAAACGGTTATTGATGGCAGTATTCTGGAATTTTGGGAAAGAGGTCTATTATGGCTATTAAATTTTATAAACCGACCACTCCTGGTAGAAGAGGAATGTCGGTTGTTGATTACAGTCACCTTTCTAAGGTTAAGCCTGAAAAGAGTTTGCTGACACCTCTAAAAAAACATGCGGGGCGTTCTGCTGGTGGTGAAATCACTGTAAGACACAAAGGTGGCGGCAACAGAAGAAAGTACAGAACTATTGATTTTAAGCGTAACAAATTAGATATGAACGCTACAGTTCTAACGCTTGAATATGACCCAAATCGTACGTCGTTTATCGCTTTAGTGCAGTACGAAGATGGAGAAAAACGCTATATAATCGCACCTGATAAATTGGAAGTTGGACACGTTCTAAGAAACGGTAAAGATGCTGACATCAAAATCGGTAATGCGATGAAGCTTAAAGATATGCCGCTCGGTACGGTAGTTCACAACGTGGAAATGCAACCAGGCAAAGGTGGGCAGTTAGTTCGTAGTGCGGGCAATTCTGCACAGCTTATGGCGAAAGAGAACAAGATGGCTTTACTGAGGCTTCCAAGTGGTGAACTTAGAAATGTTCCAGAGGTGTGTATGGCGACAATCGGAGCTGTGTCTAACCCTGACCATCAAAACGTCAACTACGGTAAAGCTGGTCGTAAACGTCATATGGGAGTTAAGCCTACAGTTCGTGGTTCGGTAATGAATCCTTGTGACCACCCTCACGGTGGTGGTGAAGGTAAATCGCCAGTAGGTAGACCAGGTCCAGTTTCGCCGTGGGGCAAACCGACTTTGGGTTACAAAACCCGTAAAGCTAACAAGAGTTCCGATAAATTTATCGTGAAACGTCGTGGCAAGAAATAAGGGTTATTGAAAGTTCGGGTGCAATACTTCAACGCTCGGCGTTGGTTCTCTCGAACGTAGCGAGAGGAGTGTAGGGCTTGCCCTGCGGGTGTTGCCGAACATTGTTGAGAGTTTTTTTAGGAGATTGTTATGAGTAGAAGTGTCAAAAAAGGGCCTTTCGTGCAAGAGGTTCTCTTGAAAAGGGTTCAAGCTATGAACGAAAAGCAAGAGAAGAAAGTTCTCAAAACATGGAGCAGGTCGAGTACTATATTCCCTGATTTCATCGGGCATACTTTTGCTGTTCATGATGGAAGAAAACATATCCCGGTATACGTTACTGAAGATATGGTGGGGCATAAATTAGGAGAGTTCGCTCCGACAAGAACTTACAGAGGTCATGCGGCTGGTAAAACTACCAAAAAGTAATACAAGTGTGCTGGTAGTGTAAGCGGGAACTAAGGATAGTAATAGATAGGATAGGTGTAGAAACGATGGAAGCAAGAGCCGAACTGAAATTTATTCGCATTTCGCCTCGAAAAGTCAAGATTGTGCTTGACTTAATTCGTAACAAAAATTGTTATGAAGCTATGGCTATACTCAAGCATACTCCAAAATCGGCGAGCGAGCCTTTGCTTAAGTTATTAAAATCTGCTATGGCTAATGCTGAAAATAATCACGATATGGACATATCGTCTTGTTATGTGGCATCTTGTCACTGTGGTGCTGGTGTGACGCTCAAGCGTATTAGACCAAAGGACCACGGGCGTGCACATAGAATTTTCAAAAGAACGTCACACGTTACTTTGGTTTTGAAAGAGGCTGAAAGTAAATAGTTGGTAAATAAACCGAAGTCTGATAAGGCAAAAATCTAGTGAAATCGGATTGAGGTTGTGACATTTGCAGAAAGCTAATTGATAGGGAGAAAATATAGTCATGGGTCAAAAAGTAAATCCACACGGACTTAGAGTTGGCGTAATCAAAGACTGGGATTCGCGTTGGTTCGCAGGTAAGCGCGACTTCGGAGACACTTTGGTTGAAGATTTTAACATTCGTAAATACCTCCTCGGAAAGACTTATTCAAATGATAAGTCGCCTTATCCGATGAAGCCTGGTATTTCTAATATTGAAATTGAGCGTGATGCTACAAAAATCAAAATATTTATTCACACTGCTAGACCAGGCTTGTTAATCGGTCAAAAAGGTGCTGAAATCGATAGAATCAAAGTTGACGTTGAGAAAATCACCAAAGGCAAACCAGTCAATCTCAATATCGTTGAAGTGAAAGAGGTCGACCTCGCTGCAAAATTGGTGGCGGAGGACATTGCACGTCAACTTGAGATGAGAACGGCGTTTAGGCGTGCGATGAAATCGTGCATTAAACGTACGATGGATGCTGGTGCTCACGGAATCAAGACTATGGTCTCTGGTAGGCTCGGAGGTGCGGAAATTGCACGTTCTGAGAGTTATCATGAAGGTACAATTCCTCTTCATACGTTGAGAGCTGATATTGATTATGCTCACGCTGAAGCTCATACAACTTATGGAATTGTCGGCGTAAAAGTATGGATTTATAAGGGTGAGGTTCTTAAAGGCGAAGCGGGTGCTAAACAACGTCAAATCGCTGAAAGAACACGCAAGCGTCGTGATGAGCATCCTAATAGAGGCGAACGCAATGATAGAAATGACAGACGCGGGCGTGCGGCTGGTGGTGACAGACCATTCAGACGTGATGGACAGGGTGGACCTGGTGGGGCTGGCAGAGGTGGTTTTGGCGGTAGAGGCGGACAAGGAGGCGGGCGTTTTGGCGATGACCGTCCAACTGGACCGAGACCTCAAGGCGGAATCAGAAATGCTCCTGCTCCTAAACCTGCACCAGTGGCTGAAGCTGCTGCTCCGGTTGCAACTGAAGCACCTGCTCCTGCTCCAGCAGAAACGAGTGCTGAATAATCCAATGTTTCGCTAAAAGATAGTGATGATATCAAAAGTTTTGATAATAAAAGTGTAAAATAGCGAATGACTTAAGTCCGTCCAGACGATATGTCCGTGGCGGTGAAAGGAAAGAGGAACTAAAGATGCTTATTCCTAAAAGAGTTAAATATAGAAGACAACATCGTGGGCGCATGAAAGGTAAAGCGTTGCGCGGAAATACGGTAAGTCATGGTGAATTCGGATTGAAAACGCTTGAACCAGCATGGATTACTTCAAATCAAATTGAGGCTGCACGTATTGCGATGACACGTTACATCAAACGTGGCGGTAAAGTTTGGATTAAGATTTTTCCGCACAAACCGGTTACCGAAAAACCAGCGGAAACTCGAATGGGTTCTGGTAAAGGTTCGCCTGAATACTGGGTAGCGGTTGTTAAACCAGGGAGAGTGATGTTTGAAATCGCTGGTGTCCCTGAAGAAACTGCACGGGAAGCTATGCGTCTAGCTATGCACAAACTTCCAGTGAAATGTAAGTTTGTTATACGTGAAAAACCAGAGGAAAACGAAACGGAGGTCGGCTAATATGAAAAACGTAAAAGAATTTAGAGACCTTACAGAATCTGAACTCAACAAAAAAATCATCGACTTAAAGCAGGAGCTTTTTAATCTTCGTTTTCAACTTGCGGTAAATCAACTCGAAAATCCGATGAGAATTAAAACGGTGAAAAGGCAAATCGCAGTCGTAAAAACAATCCAACGTGAACGTGAATTAGAAGCGTTGAATGCTGTAAGCAGTTAGGGGGCGGAGAGTAAAAGATGAGTGTAGCTACTACAAATGTAAAAAACGTTGAGAGAAACTTGCGTAAAACCAGAATAGGTAAAGTTTCAAGCAACAAAATGGATAAAACCATTGTTGTTGAAATTATTGAAAACATCCGTCACCCGATGTACAAAAAAATCGTGAAACGCACATTCAAGTTTAAGGCACACGATGAGGAAAACACCTGCAACATCGGCGACAAAGTAGAAATCATGGAAACGCGCCCGCTTTCAAAAGAAAAAAGATGGCGTTTGGTGAAGGTTCTCGAAAGAGCGAAGTAAAGAGGTTTTGGTTTTATATTGATAGCTAAAACTGGGGAAAAGGTGAAGAAAAATGATTCAGATGCAATCAAGATTGAAGGTCGCTGACAACACTGGTGCCAAAGAAGTGATGTGTATTCGTGTGTTAGGTGGTACTCGTAAAAGATATGCTAATATTGGCGATGTAATCGTGGCTTCGGTAAAAAAGGCAAATCCAGGTGGAACAGCTACTAAAGGCGAAGTTGTGCGTTGTGTGGTTGTGCGTTCTAAATCTGGAGTAGGAAGAGCTGATGGCACGTATATCCGCTTTGATGAAAACGCAGTAGTTATTATTAGAGAAGATAAGAATCCGAGGGGAACACGTATTTTCGGCTCTGTGGCTCGTGAACTTCGTGAAAAAGAATATGTTAAAATTCTTTCTCTCGCTCCGGAGGTGCTTTAATTATGAATACACTTCATGTAAAACAAGGCGATACTGTAATTCTTAGGACGGGTAAATATAAAGACAAGTTTTCAAAACCTGGTGTTCGTAAAACTGGTAAAATTGTCGGAGTTAGCCCAAAAGAAGGCAAAGTAATCGTTGAAGGAATCAACAAAGTCAAAAAACACGTAAAACCTCGTAGACAAGGCGAACTCGGCGGAATTGTTGAAGCGGAAGCGCCGATTTACGCTTGCAAAGTTCAGCTTGTGTGTCCGAAATGCGATAAACCTACAAGGGTTGGTCATGCTTTCAAAGAAGTAAAAGGCGAAACAAAAAAAGTCCGCATTTGTAGAAAATGCGATGCTGAATTGTCGTAAGAGTTCGCAATTATTTAGGCGTGTGTGGTTGGCGTAATGCTCCCTGTTTGCGGAGTTGATGGAGTCGTAGAAGTCAGCAGATTTGATGGATTAACGGTGCGTTTTTTTGAATGCAGTTTTAGCCAAAACGCTGAATCTTCAAATTGTTAGAAAAAACTTCTGCGTCCAAGAAGGAGAAATTACAATGGCAAGAATGAAGACTTATTATAAAGAAAAAGTGCTTCCTGAACTATTTAAAAAGTTCAGTTACAAAAGTGTGATGGAAGTTCCTAAAGTCGATAAAATCACAATCAACGTGGCTTGTGGCGAAGCTAAAGACAACCCTAAAATCGTTGAAAGCATTATGACTGACTTAAAATCGATTACTGGTCAACAACCAGTTGTTTGTAAAGCGAAAAAGTCTGTTGCTAATTTTAAGTTGCGTGAAGGTAATGTAATTGGCGTTAAATTAACCTTGAGAGGAAATATTATGTATGAATTCCTCGATAGATTCTTTAATGTTGCGTTGCCACGATTAAGAGACTTTAGAGGAATCAACCCTAACTCATTTGATGGACGTGGAAATTACTCTGTAGGTATCAAAGAACAGTTGATTTTCCCTGAAATAGAGTATGATAAAATCGACACTATTCGTGGTATGGACATAAATTTTGTTACTACCGCAAAAACTGATGAAGAATCGAAAGAACTGCTAACTTTGATGGGGGCACCTTTCGCTAAGTGAAAATGAGCGTTTGATATATAGCATAAAATCAAAACAAGTCGAAACTTTGAAGTTTATTTAAGTTTTAACTTTAGCTTTAAGCAAGAACAAGAATTTCTGGGTAACGGGCGGGCTAATAGTGCCGACTCGGTTCCGGGTGAGGAGATTTACTGAAATGGCTAAGAAATCTATGGTTGTTAAACAACAACGTGCAGCTGTTGCGAAAGAATTAGGCAAACCAAAAGCTTCGACAAGAGCATACAACAGATGTAAACTCTGCGGAAGGCCGCATGCGTATTTGCGCAAATTCGGCATTTGTAGAATTTGCTTCAGAGAATTGGCATATAAAGGGCAAATCCCTGGAGTAAAGAAAGCATCGTGGTAGTGGAAGCACTAACCGCTAACAACTAATCGCTACTATTATGTGGTATATGTGTGGAGGAATAATAATGCAAGTTACCGATACAATTGCGGATATGCTGACAAGAATTCGTAATGCAAGTTCAGCAAAACACCCTACGGTTGACGTTCCGCGTTCTAATGAAAAAAAACAAATTGCTCAAATTTTACAAGATGAGGGTTATATCAAAAATTTTAGAGTGATTGATGATAACAAACAAGGTGTGATTAGAATCACCTTAAAATACGCCGATGGCAGAAAACAAGTAATCACTGGATTGCGTAGAGTTTCTAAGCCAGGGTTGCGAATTTATTCTAACGCAAAAGAAATGCCAAAAGTCATGAAAGGTCTCGGGATTGCGATTGTGTCTACCTCGAAAGGGATTATGACTGACCGAAAAGCTCGCGCCGAAAATGTCGGCGGTGAAGTTTTGGCGTTCGTTTGGTGATTTTGTGAATTTGTAGAATCTACATCAAATTTGTAAGACCAAATGAGCAAAAATCGAAATGGAGAGCTAAATTATAGAGTTCATTTCTGATTTAGTCTGGAAAAAGGAGTATGTGATATGTCACGGATTGGTAAAATGCCTATCACCGTTCCAGCGGGGGTAGATGTGAAAATAGATGGTTGTTCTGTAACAGTGAAAGGGCCTAAAGGCACGCTCACCAAAGAGTTTAGACCGTCAATGAAAATTGCACTCGACGGCGGGGTGGTAACGGTAACGCGCGAAACTGATGCTAAGTCTGACCGTTCGCTTCATGGGCTTACGAGAACGCTTCTAAACAATATGGTTGTTGGCGTTACCGAAGGATTTAAGAAAGAACTTGAAATCCAAGGTGTAGGTTATCGTTGTCAAATGAAAGGTAAAGACCTTGATTTGACTCTGGGATTTTCGCATCCAGTAATCGTTAAACCGACCGCAGATGTGAGCATCGAAGCTCCAAACCCTAACAGTATTATCATTCACGGAATTGACAACCAAAAAGTTGGACAATTTGCGGCGGAAGTTAGAAAAATTCGCCCTCCTGAACCTTACAAAGGTAAAGGCGTGAGATACGTAGGCGAATACGTCAAACGTAAAGAGGGTAAGGCTGCTAAAGGTAAAAAGTAAGCAATAATCGAAAAAAACAAGGCGTTTTTATTCGTAATTATAGGGAGAATTTGCTATGATTAAGCAGGTTGATAAAAATATCGGAAGACTCCGTAGACATAGACGCGTTAGAGGAAAAATTAGTGGAACCGCTGAACGCCCTCGTTTGAACGTGTTCCGTTCTGCGAATCATATATACGCTATGCTGATTGACGATACTTGTGGAGCTACTTTGTGTGCGGCTTCAACGACTGAAAAAGACTTTAGCGAATACGGTGGAAACGTAGATGCGGCGAAAAAAATCGGATTAGCAATTGCCGAAAGAAGTAAAAAAGCTGGAATCTCTGAAATAGTATTCGACCGTTCGGGTTACGTATACCACGGAAGAGTTGCGGCGTTAGCTGAAGGTGCACGCGAGGGTGGCTTGAAGTTCTAGTTCTAAACACTAGCTTTTAGTTAGGAACAACCCTTTATTGACAAGTTCGGGTGAATACACCGATGCACTCTGCGTCGGTTCTCTCGAGCGAAGCGAGAGGGGTGCAGGGCTTGCCCTGCGGTGTTACCGAACATTGAGTGGGACAAGGTGGCTCTGCTACCATAGAATGATGTTTCCCAAACGTGACGTGGGGGCTTCTATCATTGAAAACAATCTAATTTTCGTGTCGCTTTTGGGGTGGCAGAAAGGTATGGTCTGAGAATGGCTTTATTAAACGCAGCGGATTACACGCTAACTGAAAAAGTTGTAAATATCAAACGTGTATCTAAGACAGTTAAGGGCGGAAGAATTATGAAAATTTCCGCACTCGTAGTTGTCGGAGATGGCAATGGCGTTGTAGGGTTTGGCATGGGAAAATCGAACGAGGTTCCTGATGCAATTCGCAAAGCCATTGAAGATGCAAAAAAGAATTTGGTGAAAATCACTCTAAAAGACAGTACTATTCCTCATGAATATGTGGGTAAATATGGTGCAGGAGCGGTTCTATTAAAACCAGCACCAGAAGGTACTGGTGTAATTGCTGGTGGGCCGGTTCGTGCAGTGGTTGAGGTTGCGGGAATTCGTAACATTCGTACAAAATCTCTACGTTCAAATAACCCTTGTAATGTTGTTAGGGCTACTCTGCAGGGACTTCTCGCAATGAGAAATGCAGATGAAGTTGCGGCTCTTAGAGGAAAAACTGCCAAACAAATCTTGACTGTAGCAAAACCGCAAGTGGCGGCTGTTGCTAAGTAGGTGTTGTTGTACACTAAATTCTGGGTAAGTTTCGGCTGATTTTTGTCTAAATTCTGCCGTTGGTTTTGTGCCAAGCAAGAAAATTTAATGAAGCATGACGGAAATTCTGTCAAAGAACCACCGCGTGTTAGTTTCCGAGGAGGTCTAATGTAATGAAAAAAATAAAACTCGTAAAATCTTTGATTGGGCGTAAAGATTCTCATATCGCTACTGCACAATCTTTAGGACTAAAAAAAATTGGTGACATTGCTGAACAGCCAGACAATGCGGCAACTAACGGCAAAATCAAAGAAATTTCTTACTTGATTGAGGTTTCTTAAGTCTTTTTGCTGATGCTCTTGTAAAAATAAGAGAATGTGAGGAAAAACAAATGAAATTGCATGAATTATCGCCTGCAAATGGCTCAAATAGACAAACCAAACGCATAGGGCGTGGTCACGGCTCGGGGTGGGGACAAACGTCTGGCAAAGGTCACAAAGGTCAATGGGCACGTTCTGGTGGCGGTGTTAGACCTGGGTTTGAAGGTGGTCAAACATCACTAGCACGTCGTATGCCTAAAAGAGGGTTTAACAACAAAGTTTTTGAAACTGTTTATGCTGTAGTAAACGTTCGAGATTTAGAAAAACGTTTTGAAGCAGGTTCGGTTGTTGATGAGGCTTCTCTCATTGCGTGCGGTCTTCTGAAAAAGACGCTTGATGGGGTAAAAATCCTTGGTATGGGAGAACTCACCAAAAATCTCACTGTAAAAGTAAGTAAGGTTTCTGAGTCAGCTAAGCAAAAAATTGAAGCTGCGGGTGGTGCTATTGAAGAACTTCCTAAACCAGAGAAATTCTTCCCGAACAATGAAAGTGCGAGAAGACGTAAAGCTGAAAAAGAGGCTTTCTTGGCTAAGAGAGGGTAATCGAAATTACGTAAAAACTTTTGTGTGTTTTGTGTAACTAGAGTTTGATTAATGTTTCGATTTTTGACGATATGAAAGGATACTCATAGATGGGTGTATTCATTAACGCATGGAAAATTGCTGATTTGCGTAAAAAAATGCTTTTTACAATCTTCATTATTATAATTTTCCGTTTAGGTTCGCATATATTCGTACCGTTTATAACACCTGGGGCGATGGGGGCATTGCTCGGTGGTGATGGTACGTTATTTCAAACTTTCGATATAATTACGGGTGGTGGATTAGGACGAGGAACGCTTTTTGCGATGAGCATTACGCCGTATATTAACGCTTCGATTATAATGCAACTACTCACAGTGGCAATTCCCGCTCTTGAACGAATGCAAAAAGAGGGCGAAGAAGGACAGAAGAAAATCAACAAAATAATAAAATTATTGGCACTCGGAATCGGGCTTTTCCAAGCAACGGCATTCTATTTTGTCTTGGCTAACATGAGAAATATTCCAGTTTATGAAGATGGTGTTGCAGTTGGAACAGTTCCGTACGCATTAACTCACGCAGCGGGTGGTGGGTTCTATGGTTTCATTGAGATGATTGTAATCATTGGTTGTTTTACTGCTGGTGCATCTTTGATTATTTGGCTCGGAGAACAAATCACTGACAAAGGAATCGGTAACGGAATTTCAATGGTTCTTTTTGCAGGAATTATGTCTGGAATTCCAGGTGAAATAATCGGATTGGTGAGACAAGTAACGGCAGCACGTGGTTGGCAAGATGTAGTATTTGTACCGTTGATTTTGGCAATTTATGTCGTGATGATAGGATTTGTAGTTCACATGACTAACGCCGAAAGACGGATTCCGGTTCAATATGCAAAACGTCAAGTTGGGCGAAAAATGTACGGTGGGCAAAGCTCACATATCCCTATTAAAGTTGCAATGTCTGGTGTAATGCCGATTATCTTTGCGATGTCGATTATGACACTTCCGCAAACGATTTTACACTTTTTCGGTATCAACCACCAAACGGCTACTGGGTTTTGGCGTAGATTCTTTGAAGTGTTTAACTCTACAAGTTGGATTTATGCGTTCTTCTATTTCCTCTTGATTATTGGGTTTAATTACTTCTATGTTGCGGTACAGTATAACCCAGTTGAAATTGCGAATAACCTCAAGAAGAATAATGGTGCAATTCCGGGGTATAGACCAGGCAAGCCGACTTCTGACTTTATCCACAACTCGTTATCGAAAGTTACGTTTATCGGTGCGATTTTCCTCGGTATAGTTGCGATTTTTCCGATTGCGTTTACGAATATCACAAGATACGCAGGTGCTGGTGGCGGACAAGGAATTGTTGGTCTATCGCTCGGCGGAACTACTGTACTAATTGTAGTTGGTGTTGCGCTTGAAACAATTAGAACGCTTGAATCACAAATGATGATGCGTCATCATAAAGGTTTCTTGGAATAGCAATACTTTCAAGTTTGCTTGCTCGACTTGCAAAGCAAAAGTCGTGCTGGTCTGATTGCTAATTGACAATTATCGTGGTTTTATGCCATTGCTTAATGGAAGGTAATTCGATTTTTTTGAAACGTTTCTTATGTTTCGACAAGTTTTTTGTTTATGAGGTGTTATAATGAATCTAATTTTCTTAGGTGCTCCTGGTTCTGGTAAAGGAACTCAAGCGGAATTTGTGAGCGAAAAAATGAACATCTTACCTGTGTCTACTGGGAACATTCTCCGTGACGCTGTTAAGAATCAGACTGAGGCTGGGCTTGCTGCAAAGAAATTTATGGACGCTGGCGATTTAGTCCCAGATGAGGTTGTAATCGGAATTCTAAAAGATAGAATCGCACAACCAGATGCTAAGAACGGGTTCATTCTTGACGGTTTCCCGAGAACGGTTGAGCAAGCAAAAGCTCTCGAAGAAATGGGAGTAAAAATCGACTTGGTTGTCGAAATTGACGTTCCAGATGAAAGAATTTGTGGTCGTATGGGCGGGAGACGTGTTTGCGATAAATGTGGAGCTTCTTATCACATTGAATACAAACCTACTAAAGTAGAATCCAAGTGTGATTCATGTGATGGTAACGCCATTCAAAGAGCGGACGATAAACCAGAAACAGTGCTTGATAGGCTTAAAGTTTATCATGAAAAAACTGCACCGCTTCGTGATTTTTATGCGAAGCTCGGAAAGCTCAAAACAGTTGAGGGGCAAATTGAAATCGCTGACACAAAAAGGCTTACTTTTGAAGCGATTGGTATTCAATAGACAAACCTCCACGGGAGAACTAATGCTGAAAAATAAGGAATTGATGTGATGTATGGTTTTCCGCGGAGAAGCTCTGGCACAAAAATCATAATCAAAACTCCACGTGAAATTACGATTATGCGAAAATCAGCTGAAATTTCGGCGTTGGCTCTAAAACACGCTGGCGAGATGGTTAAACCAGGAGTCACCACGTGGGAAATCAATCGTGCAATAGGCGAGTTTATAAAAAACCGAGGAGCAAAAGCATCTTTTCGAGGATTGTATGGTTTCCCAGGGAATGCCTGCATTTCGATTAACGATGAGTTAATACACGGTATCCCTGCAAGAAAACGCACGTTGTGCAAGGGCGACATTGTGTCGATTGACGTGGGTGCTAACAAAGATGGTTATCACGGCGATAATGCTATGACATTTTATTGCGGAGGCGAAGAAGCCTGTTCTAAAGAGGCAATTAAGCTTGTTAGAACGTGTGAACAATCTTTGCAGAATGCGATTGTTCAATGCGTTTCAGGTAATCGAGTCGGCGATATATCTAACGCAATTCAGCAAACTCTCGAGGGTGCAGGATACTTTATTCCTGAAGACTATTTCGGTCATGGTGTGGGTAGAGATTTGCATGAAGACCCGAACGTTTCTAATTTCGGGAAACCAGGTAGGGGACCAAGGCTTACTCCTGGTATGACGATTGCGATTGAACCTATGGTGTGTGAGTCTACAAAGAAAACAAAAGTTATGCGTGATAAATGGACCGTGGTAGAAGGTAATGGCAATTTGACAGCCCATTTTGAGCATACAATCTTGATTACCAAAGACGAACCATTGGTCATGACAAAACTGGTTTGAGGGCGTGGTATGGAAAAGGAACTAAAGTTTACGCTCGCAATCAGCTTTTCTGGACATGATAAGGGTAGTTGGTACATCATAGTCAAGCGAGAATCTGGGAAAGACTTAAAAGATAAAGAATTTGTATATATTGCGGACGGTAGACGACGAAAGCTCGAAAATCCGAAACGCAAAAATATAAAACACGTTAAAATCACCCGTAAATTTGTAGAACTTGAGTATTATACTGATAAGTGTTTACGAAAAGCTTTGTGGAATTATAATTTTGGAGATGGCTCTAAAAACGAGGGTGAAAATGGGCAATGAAATATGTTAGAGGAGTAATTTTATGGCTAAAGATGATGTAATTGAAGTAGAAGGTGTTATATCCGAAGCGTTGCCGAACGCTACGTTTAGAGTGGAACTTTCTAACGGTCATAAGATTTTGGCTCATGTAAGCGGAAGGCTTAGAATGAATTATATTCGCATTTTACCGGGAGACAAAGTCACAGTCGAAATGTCGCCGTATGACTTGACTAAAGGTAGAATCACTTGGCGTGCTAAGTAAAGAGTAGATATTGCGGGTGAATTGGGCGAACTAAATCTAAAATAGAGATGTGTAGGGGCGTATTTTAGAATACGTTTTGTAAATAGAGTTGCTAATCGGAAATTTTGAGAAGAGGTGGAAATCATGAAAGTTAAACCATCAGTAAAACCAATGTGCGATAAGTGCAAAATCATTAAAAGACATGGTCGTGTTATGGTAATCTGTAAAGAGCCTAAACACAAACAAAGACAGGGATAATGAAGAAATAATAAAAGAGCTATTAGTATAGGCTCGTAAAAATTCGTTAAAACCGTCAATGGGCGGAATTTTAGGAGGATTGTCATGGCGAGAATTGCCGGTGTGGATTTACCGAAAGCTAAACGGGTAGAAATCGGGCTTACGTATGTTTTCGGAATTGGTAGAAAAACTTCAAACGATATTTTGGCGGCAGCGGGAATCAATCCCGACACGCGTGTAAAAGACCTTACCGATGCTGAAGAAGCAAAAATCCGTGAAGTGATTGATGCTAACGGATATTTGGTGGAAGGTGACCTTAGGCGTGAAACCGCACTCAACATAAAGCGGTTAATCGAAATCAATTGTTACCGTGGAATCCGCCACCGCAAAGGGTTGCCAGTACGTGGTCAAAGAACTAAAACTAATGCTCGTACTCGTAAAGGTCCAAGAAAAACTATTGCTAACAAGAAGAAGTAATAGGCTCTTAAAATAGCCTAAAATAATAATCGTTAGGGTTGCGAAGCTTTGAAGTTCGTGTCCCAGTGTGAATTTGATTTAGAGGTGTGAAAATGGCTGTAGCTAAAAAAGGCGGAAAAAAAGTAGGCGTCCGCAGACGTCGCGAACGCAAGAATATCGAGAATGGTTCTGCACATATTCAATCAACGTTTAACAACACGATTGTGACTATTACCGATTTACACGGTAATGCTCTTTCATGGGCATCTGCTGGTGGGTTAGGGTTTAGGGGTTCAAGAAAATCTACTCCTTTTGCGGCTTCTTCTGCTGCGGAAACTGCTGCTAAGGCGGCGGTTGAACATGGTCTTAAAACAGTTGAAGTTTATGTGAAAGGTCCTGGTTCTGGAAGAGAGGCGGCAATTCGTGCTTTGCAGACTGCTGGTTTGGAGGTTCGTTTGATTAAAGATGTAACGCCTATTCCTCATAACGGATGCAGACCTCCTAAACGTAGGAGAGTATAGGTCAAAAAACAGCAGATTATCAGAAGATTAGGTTGTGTATGAAAAAAGAATTTTTGAAATTCATGCAAGATTGCGGTGCGTTGCTTTTTGGTGATTTTACTCTGAAGAGTGGGCGTAAATCTCCTTATTTTGTCAATACTGGTGAGTATAAAACTAATCATCAACTTTTGAGACTGGGTGAATTTTATGGTGTCTTGATTGAAGATTCGGGAGTGGAATTTGATGTACTGTACGGTCCTGCGTATAAAGGGATTCCGTTGGCGGTACTCGCTTCTACTAACCTTGAGCCAGAAATCGGGGTGTCGTTTAACCGCAAGGAGGCTAAAGACCACGGTGATGGTAAATCGATTCTCGGATATGTCCCTAAAGATGGAGATAGAATTGCGATTATCGAAGATGTCACTACTGCTGGAACGTCGATTCGTGAAACGCTGGATTTGTTTAAGCAGACCGCTGATGTAGAGGTTGTTGCTTTGTACATTTCAATCGATAGAATGGAAAAGCCAAACAATGGGACAATGTCTGATGAAGGTAAAAGCACTGGGATTTTAAGTGCTACTCAGCAAATCACGCAGGAGTATGGTATTCCAGTGTATTCGATTGCAACGGCAGCGGATATAATAGGATATCTTGAAAGTAAAGGCGAGAATGAATATTCAGCGAAAATGCGTGAATATTTGGAACAATATGGCGTAAAGTGAGCCTTGCTCGCATAAGCATATATTCAGGGGTGTCTTCCTGAAGTCGGAAATGCAGAATTTTTGCAAAACACAAAAAACATAGAAGTTTGTGTGAATTGGTTAGAATTATGCAAAAATCGTGGCTGGAAAGCCAAACAAGGGTATAACAAAGGTCGGCTTTGCAGAGCTTTTTGTGCCTGACGTTAGGAAAGCTAAACAAGATGTCCGTAAGCGGAGCTATGCTTCGCTGTAGGACATTGCCGCAGGAAATCCGATATTGTTATTAAAAGGAGAAGAGGTAGAAATGGCAGTTTACAGAGAACCGATTTCCAAAAAGTGTAAATCGCTTGGAATCAGCCCAGCGGTACTGGGTTACACGCAAAAGAAAGAAACGCGTCGCAGGTTCGGGGCTGGTAGCTCGCGCAGAAAGATTTCAGAATACGGCTTGCAAATGAAAGAAAAGCAAAAGCTGAAATTTATATACGGTGTTTTAGAAAAACCTTTCTATCGTTATTACGAAATTGCGATTAAAGAAGAAGGCGTTACTGGTGAAAATCTAATCACTTTGCTTGAATCAAGGCTTGATAACGTGGTTTATCGTATGAATATGGCGATTACTCGTCGTGAGGCACGTCAACTTGTAGGTCATGGTCACTTTATGGTGAATGGCAAACGTGTTGATATTCCTTCTTACAGGGTAAAACCGGGTGACGTTGTTGCACTTTGCGATAAGAGTAAAAAAAGCTCTAAGTTTGAACAAATAATCGAACTCACACATGGTAGAGTGGCACCTGAATGGCTTGATGTAAATCGTGATGCACGTTCAGCAACTGTTACACGCAAACCACTCCGTGAAGAACTTGATTTTGAAATTCAAGAAAATCTGGTTATAGAGTTGTACTCGAAATAATCAGTGCGAACATTGAAAGTTCGATTGTGAATGCTCGTCCATCGTTGTGGCGAAATTCTCTCGTGCGAAGTGCGGGAGGGTGCAGGGGGCTTACCTTGCTTATTAGAAAGTTCGGGTGTAATACCCCGACGTGTTCTGCGTCGGTTCTCACGTGCGAAGCGAGAGGGGGCAGGGGGTAGCTCTGTCAAGCAGGCAAAGCCTGCTCGTCGAGAGCTTTGCCCTGTGGTGTTACCGAACATTATCGAACATTGCTAACGTATTTCGGAGGGTATGAATGTTAGAAAAAATCGAAAAGTCCGAAATTGAAATGATAAAAGTAAAACCTGATGGAACTTATGGTATGTTTTGTCTTGAACCGCTTGAGTGTGGTTTTGGTAATACCATTGGTAATAGTTTGAGAAGGGTTTTGCTTTCATCGCTGCCAGGTGTGGCAGTGACATCAATTAAAATCGACGGTGTAAAACATGAATTTTCAACGATTCCTGGTGTTAAAGAAGATGTTACTGAACTGATTCTAAATGTCAAGGGGATTTTGGCGAAAATGCACTGTGACACTCCTAAAACTGTCTTCATAGAAGCGGAGGGCGAGTGTAAAGTAACTGCGGGTGATATCAAAGGCGATTCAGAACTTGAAATTGTTGACCCTAACATCCACATAGCATCAATTGAGCCTGGTGGAAGGCTGTTTATGGAACTCACGTTCGATACGGGCCGTGGATATGCCAGTGCGGAAAAAAATAAATTACAATTACAACCGATAATCGGCGTGCTTGCAGTCGATAGTATCTACACGCCAGTATTGAAAGTCAATTATTCTGTCGAAAACACGCGTGTTGGACAGAGAACTGATTTTGATAAGCTGATTATTGAAGTGTGGACTGACGGTACGATTACTGCAAAAGAGGCGTTGTCTTACGCTGCAAAACTTTTGTGTGAACACCTTATGATGTTCGTAGGGTTGTCGGGCATAGCAGGGCATCATGAATTGATGAGTGAAAAAGAAGACAAGAGCAAAGATAAAATTCTTGAAATGACAATCGAAGATTTAGACCTTTCGGTCAGGTCGTTCAACTGTCTTAAACGTGCAGGTGTTGATACTGTAAATGACTTGATTAGCAAATCTCAAGATGAGATGATGAAAGTTCGTAACTTAGGTAAAAAATCTTTCGATGAGGTGTGTGAAAAATTAGCATCGCTCGAGTTAGATTTTTCGCCATCTGATGATTAAAATTCAACTAAATTTGATTTTTGGCAAGAACCAATCAAAAGCAATTGATTTTGATTATGTACTTTCATAGTAGCGAAAGTAATACTATTATAATATTAAAATGTTAATTCGCTATAGATTCGTTTCGCCCAAAACAAGGCGAACTTAGTAAGGAGAACACGTTATGGCTATGAGAAAACTTGGTAGACCTACCGCACATAGAAAATCTATGCTCCGTGGTATGGTAACGCATTTGTTGGAAAACGAAAGAATCGAAACGACTGTCACACGGGCGAAAGAAGTTCGTAGTGTTGCTGAAAAAGTGATTACGATGGGTAAAGATGCTGTGTCTAAATCAGGTGCAGATAGTTTACACGCTAAAAGAAAAGTCTTCTCTGTGATTACTAAAGAAGATGTTTCTAAAAAACTCTTCGACGAAATCGCACCTCGTTACTCTGAGCGCAACGGTGGATACACCAGAATTATAAGAATCGGTCCACGTCGTGGTGACGCTGCGGAAATGGCTATTCTTGAGCTAGTTGATAGTGATAGTGAATAGGTAATCTCTGTTGCGGAAATATTGTAATGTTTGTAATATTAAATTTGATTATTTCGACAAATTGTGCTATAATATAGTATATTACACAATCATAATACAAAAATTTATCGCAAATTATCAACAGCCCCAGTATGCACAAAACAACAACCCTCCGAATAAATTTCGGAGGGTTTCTTGACATATTGTAAAATTCGTGTTATACTGGAATTAAATAAAATCAAATCTCTTCGTTAGTTAGATTTCGAGGAAGTCATTAAATTCAAAAGAAAAGAGTAAACGATATGCCTAAATCAAAAGCACAAAAATTAGCCCCGACAAAAGCGGTTGGTGACGAACGTAAAAAAGCATTAGAATCAGCGATGGCACAAATCGAAAAAGATTTTGGTGAAGGTGCCGTCATGTTCATGAATGAAAAAAATCGCAAAAACATAGAATCCACCCCGACTGGTTCTCTGAACTTAGACTTAGCTCTCGGTATAGGCGGTCTCCCGAAAGGTAGAATTATTGAAATTTTTGGTCATGAATCGGGCGGTAAAACGACTGTTTCTTTACACGCAATTGCCGAAGCTCAAAAAAACGGTGGGACTGCGGCGTTTGTTGACGTTGAACACGCACTCGACCCTGTTTATGCAAAAAAACTCGGCGTAAATGTGGACGAGCTGATTGTTTCGCAACCTGATACTGGAGAACAAGCACTCGAAATTATGGAGCGGTTAGTTCGCTCTGGTGCGATTGATGTACTGGTTCTTGACTCGGTTGCGGCGATGGTTACACGTGCCGAAATCGAAGGTGAGATGGGGGATAGCCATGTTGGTCAACAAGCACGACTTATGTCTGCTGCTATGCGAAAGCTAACCAGCCTTATTTCTAAAACTGGAACGGTTGCGATTTTTATCAACCAAGTTCGTGAAAAAATCGGCGGTTATGGTAATCCTGAAACCACACCTGGTGGTAGAGCGTTAAAGTTTTATGCGTCGGTGAGGATTCAGGTCAGCAAAACAAGCGAAAAGATTATGGACGGGTCAGAACAAATTGGAGTTCGAACTAAATGTAAAGTCGTAAAAAACAAAGTCGCACCGCCTTTCAAAGGTTGTGAATTTGACATGGTATACGGTCAAGGTATTTCAAAAGTAGGTGAAATTCTTGATCTAGCGGTGGATTTGAATATCGGCAAAAAGTCTGGTGCGTGGTATTATTACGGCGATATGCGATTAGGTCAAGGGCGCGAAAATGCAAAAAAATATTTACTCGAAAACGCTGACTTGATGGATGAAATCGAAGTGAAAATCAGAGAGATGTCCGCAGAAGTGGCGGAACTTATGGAGGAATCGCCAGACGAAATTGCTAAAACTGCTACTGCAACAGAATCGGCAGAGTCGCCTGTTGCGGTTGCCGAAACTCCTGCAAAACCAGCAAAATCAGCTGCAAAATCGACAAAAATAACAGCTACTAAATCAACAAAAAATGCAGTATTGATTGAAGGAGAAGAGAGTTTTGAAGAATTCTCGCCTGATGAATTATGAACATAAACGTTACTACTGTTGCAATTGTGTCGCTTGGTTGCCCGAAAAATCAGGTTGACGCTGAACTTATGCTTGATAAAATCGCAAAAGCTGGCTATAAATTAGTCGTTGAACCAGGTGAAGCTGATGTTGTGATTATAAATACTTGCTGTTTTATCAAATCAGCTAAAGAAGAAGCAATTGAAGAAATTTTAGAAGCCGCCGCACGCAAAGCAGATGGGATAAATAAAAAGATTATTTTGACTGGTTGTATGGCACAACGGTATCAAAAAGAACTTGCCGATGAATTGCCCGAAGTTGACGGTATTATCGGTCTTGGAGCTAATGATGATATAGTCAGTTCGATTGAGAGCGTGATGGGTGTGACTTCTAATTCTACCGCTAACAATCCCCCAGAGCATAAGCATTTTGCTTTTGATGGTGAGCATAACATGGAAGGTGAGCGTATGCTTTCTACACTGCCTCACTATGCTTATTTGCGGATTTCTGATGGGTGTGACAATCGCTGTTCTTATTGTGCAATACCTCTTTTTCGTGGAGGGTATCGCGAAAGAGAGATGTCGGCGATTGTAGAAGAAGCTACAGCTTTAGTCGAAAAAGGAGTGCGTGAGTTAATTCTTGTCGCACAAGATGTTACTGCTTATAAAAAACTTCCTAAACTTTTGAAAAACCTTGCAGGAATCGACAAATTAAAATGGATTCGTCTGTTATACTGTTATCCACAGAGGATTAGTGATGAACTTATTCAGACAATCAAAGAGGAAGATAAAATTCTAAAATACTTAGACTTACCAATTCAACATTGTAACGATGAAATCTTAAAATCTATGAATAGGCAGATGACGAAATCTGAACTTTTGAAACTATTAGGTAAGTTGCGACAAGAAATTCCAGAAATCGTCTTACGTTCGACTTTGATTACTGGCTTCCCCAGTGAAACTCCTGAACAGTTTGAGGAATTAGCAGAGTTTGCACATGAGGTTAAGTTTGAGCACTTGGGGGCGTTTGCATACTCAGAAGAAGAAGGCACAAAAGCCGCTGAAATGCCAGACCAAATCGACGAAAACGAACGCATTCGTCGCTGTGAAATCATAGTTGAACAGCAGGAGTTTCGTGTAAGTGATTGGTCGACAAAGTTAATAGGGGAAGAGTTTGAAGTTGTATGCGAAGGTGCAGATAAATATCTGACGTTTGATGAGCAATCAGACGTTGAAAATCAAAATCAAATAATTATGTACTTTGGGCGAACTTATATGCACGCACCAGAAATCGATGGCATGGTGTATTTTACTGCTGGTGATTCAGTGCTTACAATAGGGGAATTTGTTACAGTACAAATTATTGACGTGGTTGACAACAACCTAATCGGGGTGGTGATTAATAAATGAGTGCTAAATCGAAATTAAAGTCTAAAACAAAATCTTCACCTAAATCGAAGCCTGCTACAATCTTACAAAAAATCGTGGCGTTTGGAGGAGGTTTTGTAGGGTTCTTCAAAGGCGTATGGCAAGTGAACCTCGCTAATAAGTTGACTATTTTGCGTATCCTCATGCTCCCGCCGTTTGTGGTTTTTATGATGAACGACTCTATACCGCATAACCTTTTGTGGGCGTTGATTGTTTTTGTGATTGCATCGATTACCGATTGGTTGGATGGTTATATCGCACGAACTCGAATGTTAGTCACACCATTGGGACAATTTTTGGACCCGATTGCTGACAAAATTTTAGTCATGGCGGCGATGCTTTGTATGGTGGAACTAGGCTGGTTTAATGGTTGGAGCGTCATTGCGATTTTAGCACGAGATTTTGTGGTGGGTGCTGTTCGACTAATCGCAGTTGAGAGTGAAGAAAAACTTGTGATTCCAGCGAGGGCTTCGGGCAAAGTTAAAACCATGATTACGATGGTGAGTTTAGGTGCGTTGCTCTTGTTATGGGTGTTTGCGGGATATGGTGTAATTGGCTTTGAAATTGAGGAGCATAATATCTTCACCAATGTGACACAAATTTATTCAAATCCTGCTAGATTATTAGTGCCGATTGGTAATGCGTTTATGTACATCTGTGTAGCACTCACTGCATTTTCGGGCATTCAATATATATGGGATGCTCGTGATGTCTTAAAAAAGCAATTCACCGAAAATTGAAGTTTGTTCAAAGTGTTAAGACCTTGCAAGCGGAATAATATTAAACCGCAACAAAATGCTTGCGTTTTGTAAGGCTTAATATTGTACAACTGTTTCGGTTGTTTGCTATCAGCAGACGAGAAACAGGTACTTTTTGAGCAATGAAACTATTGCGGAGCAATAACTAATAGAGAGGAATAACGTTAAAATGAATTCATTTTGCACACAATGCGGAACTAAATTTGAAGAGGGGGCATTATTCTGTACTGGTTGCGGAAGTAATCAGAAGAGTAACCAGCCAGAGCAAACACAGGCACAATCACAGACTTCAGTTGCGGCGAAACCTGAAACTCCAGAAATTGCAGTAACTTTTGAGCCTGTTCAAGCTGTTGAAACACCAGTGTCATCAACGCAGGCTGCACCGTCCCCGTCATCACCGCCCGAATTAAACGTACAGTTTGAAGCAGGAGAATCTCCGATGGAGCAGCTCGCAAAATCATCTAAACCTCCTCATTCTTCAGGGATGCGTGCGGTGTTTATTGCGATTTCTGTTATATGCTCTCTTGTTTTGTTTGTAGCGATTACTTTTATACAGTCTATGGTGTTTGTAAAAGAAATCGTTGATGTTGACACCATACGTTCGATTTTGGACACAACTGTTATGGAAATCAATTTAGCTATGTTACCAGTGGGTGAAGTAGCAAATTCGGCTAATGTAGACTTGCCAGACTTTGAACGCCTGCGCATAAGAGAAAATACAGCCTTGTATCGAGTGGTTTATAACTCGCTCCACGAATATTATATTACAAATTACAACATCACCCCTAATACGGTGTATGAGATTCTCTCGAATCAGCAACTCAATAGGTTTGCTGGTGATATAGTAGAAAACGGTTTTGATTTTATCGTGAATGGCTACAATGCTAATGAACCGATTGTTTCTTCTGACAAAATTATCGGATTAATCGTTGACAATGCTGATGAAATTGCAAGAATTTCAGGGTTTGATTTTGAATCAAATGAAGAGTATCGCGAAATCTTAGAGCAAACTCTCGTCCAAAGCGGAATCGATGAATTAACGTGGAGTGAAGCTACTGGAATCAACTCACAACTAAACGACGTACGTAATGCTTTTGGTAGACGAAATCTAAACACTGTATTAATTCTGATTCTTGTAGGCGGGGTGTTAGTAGCACTCGGGATTATAGTGGCGTTATTTTTCTTGAACCTCCATCAGAAAACAAATGTGCTTTTATACGCTGGAATCCCAACTTTAGTTTCTGGGTTTATGATGGTGATGGGCGGTATAGCTATAAACTTAATAATTCCGATTGTTGTTGAAGAAGCACCGTACGGGATGATAAATTTTGTACCAATTGTCGAAAATATTTTGCAGACTATGGTTAGTAGCTTGTTCGTAACTGGGTTTGTTGCTTTAGGGTTCGGTACGGGAATGATTGTTGCTAAAATTGTGTTTAAAATCTTCGTTAAAGGCAAGCCACAGGTTGCTAATAGTTGAAGTGACGCAGAAATACGTAAGTTACCCCCACTCTCGATTATAGTCAAGAGTGGGGGATTTACTATCTCAGCACAAAATCATTCCACGTTCAAAGCTATAAATCCAACATTCCTTAACCCTAACGCCGGTCATTTCTTCAATCGCTTTTTTATAAATTTCCAGCTGAGTGCTATAATCTTCTTTTAATCGCTCGATTGTGGTGTTGCGATTGGTTTTATAATCGACTAGCACAATCTCGCCGTCTTCGTAAAAGAACATATCGGCAATCCCTTGAACAAACGGCTTTTCATGAATGGCGACTTCCATTTTGCAAAACGCACAAAGTTCACCTAACGCCCCTATGTCCGCTAACTCTACTGTGGTGTACAGTTTATATTCTTTTACAATCTTAGAGGAGCGAATAACACGCCGCCCTAATTCGCTGTCGAAAAAGCCACAAATGTCTTTAGGATTTACCGCCTTAAATTCCTGTGGAGTAAATCTCTGCTTAAAATCCTGCATTTGATTTTCGTAATCACCTGCTTGAAAATCAAGCAGTTCAAGCATTTTGTGGTACGCATCTCCACGCTTTTTGCCCGAAAGTCGTTTCTCACCAACAGTCGCATAAAACGATGGATTGCGTGGAAACACCATCGGTTCATCATATTCATCAGCAGTTTCGTGGACATGGCTCACCACTCCGACTTGGGTTGCACTTAGTTTTCGTGGAATGTGCCGCAAAACCTCACGCGGGTATTCGGATTTGAGTGTTTTGACTATGTCGTTTACAAGTTCATTTGAATCTATAGTTTTAGGCAAATCTGTTGCTTTGAGTTCTGGTGTAGTTAGAAGCGGCTCTACACGGCGGATTGTGCCGTCAAGCCATGCAGCATAACTGTTTTCGCGAATTGAGTTTGGTTTTCCTTCGCTTGCATAACCAGTGAAAATCAGCTTGCTTTCTGCACGAGTCGCCGCTACATAAAGTTTACGCATCTCTTCTTCGCGTTCTTGCTTACGTTTGAGGCGTTTTGCATAATCGCTAAGTAGGGTTTTGGTTCTGCAAAAACTGTCCGCATTGAAATAATTTCCGATAATGCCGACTTCCTTGTAAAAGCTAAGTAACGGAGTAGCTGTTTTGCCATTTTTGAAATAATCACGATTCGTTCCAGCGATGAAACAAATCGGAAATTCCAGCCCTTTAGATTTATGAATGGTGAGCATTCGCACACATCCATGTAATCCGGCACTGACATTGGCTTGTTTGACATCTATTTTACTATTCTTGAGTTCTTCAATATACGCCAAAAACGCCGACAAGCTCAAATCTGTATAGGTGGTGCTAAACTGTTCGGCATAATACGATAACAATCGAATATTAGCTTGCTTATGCCGATTGAGCATTAGCGGCAAGAACTCACCCTTACCATTAATAATTGCTATAAGTTCCGCCGCTGAAGTAACATCGGCGATTCTTCGGTAATGTGCAATCGTTTTCAGAAAAGCGGTGATTTTGTCGTGAGGAAGTCGTTCGGTAGTCTTATTAGAACGCTCCGCTTCAAGTAAAGACGAATATAATGGGATGTTATCGTTATTAGGCTGTTGGCGGCAAAGCCGAATGTTTGCAAGTTCTTCAGCTGTAAAACCATACAGTGGTGAATACATTACGTTAAACAAGCTCAAATCACTATACGGGTTGTTAATTATTTTGAGAAAATCGAGCGCTAAACCAACCTCTTCTGTTTTGAGATAGTTCTTACCACACTCACTAACACAAGGAATTGAATGGCGTGCAAACGCTTCTTCGTAGAACGTAAAAGTGCTTTGCTTAGTTCTTGAAAGCACTGCAAAATCACCATAGTTGCACGGTCTGAACTTGATTTTGCCATCTGATTTGAATGCAATTTCAAATCCACTATCGCACATTTCTTTTATTCGCAAGGCGGTGTATTCTGCTTCGGCTTTTAGACCTGAAAATTCGTCATCAGGAGGAGTACCCTCGAATTGCTCCGAAATTTCTTCAATACATTTCCCAGGAAAACTTTCTTCATCTAAAAGGCAGAACTCAGCTTCAAATTCTGTGTGGTCTGCGATGAGTTCGGGAGGGTTTAGTTTTGCTTTTTCGTCATAATCTGGCATTACATTTGCAAAAATTGCATTAACCGCATTCAGAACTTGAACCGAACTGCGGAAGTTTTTTGACAAGTACAAAACCTCATAATCAGGGTCATCTGAAACTGCTTTGAATATAGCAGGCTCACCCCCACGGAATTTGTAGATTGATTGTTTTAAGTCACCCACCATAAATAAACGATTTCGCTTGTTATCGAGCAGGCGAAAAAGTTCATATTGTAAAAAATTGATGTCCTGAAACTCGTCGATTATAATTAAATCATATTCATTTTCCATAACACCGCTATCTTTGCTGTGAGAGTTTCGTAATAACTCAACACACATATGTTCGGTGTCTGAAAAATCAAGCATTCCATAGCTTTGCTTGATTTGTAGAAATTTTTCTGAATATAGTCGTACTAATTTTACGAAAGTTTTTACAATCGGCGATAACTGTGTGATTGCGTTTGAAAAATCGTTAATTAAAATTGTGGCTTCTTTTACAGCTTTAGCAATTTCTTTTACTTTATCTCGATTGAGTTTGATTTCCTCATCTTCGCCTTTGAAACTTTGAGATGCATGTGGAAAATCCCCTGCATTCTCCCAGTCAGCAAAGAAGACTAAATCAGATTGTAATAGGGCGTTCGCTTTTTCGCCGACTGCGAGTTCAAGGCTTGATTCGGTGAGTGTGACTGCTTTGTCAATGTCGAGTAAGTCCGAATATTCGTTCATAATCGTGCTTAGATATTCTTTAGGGTTAGAATACAGCCATAACTGCCGTGAAAGCCATTTATCGCGGTCGATTAACTTTTCGAGAGCAGTGTGCATCGCTAAAATAGCAGTTTTAAGTTCTCTGTCACCCTTAGAACCAAAAAAAGCTAGCGTTTGTTTGATTTCATCTTCAGGTGAAAGTTCATAGAACACTTCAAGAACTTGTTCCATTGCACGGTTTGAAAAGATTTTTAGAGTTTCGTCGCTAGCGATTTTTACGCCAACCGAAAGCCCCATCGCTGCTGCGTTTTCTTTGAGGAGGTTTAAGCAAAACGCATTGATGGTGGTGATTTTTGCAGCTTCAAGCAAGACAAGTTGCTCTCTAAAAATTTTGATTTGTGAGCTTTTGTCGGAGGAATCAGAAAGTTCGTCAATTTGAACAATCAGAGCTTTTTCAAGCCTGGTTTTCATTTCGGAGGCGGCTTTTTTTGTGTAAGTCACTAGTGCGATTCGATTAGCACGGACTGGCACAGAGCCATCTTCGCCGACTAATAGTTGAATCACCCGCTCGACTAATACCGCAGTCTTACCGCTTCCAGCTGCCGCCGAAACGAGGGCGGGGCGAATAGGGTTCGCTGGGTGGTGGATTGCCGCTAATTGCTCCTTAGTCCACCGTTTGTTATCGCTCTGTAACGAAAGACTTGTCTTAGCTGTCTGGCTCATCTGAAACCACCTCCCGCATTAAATTTTCGTTGATTATAATCTCGCTAGACTTTCGACAAACTGTAGAGAATTCACAATAATCGCAGATTTCCCTTTGACTTGATTTGCTAGTAACGATTGGAATAGCTTTTACATCTCCAGCACGAACAATCTCTACTCGTTTTGCAACCAGTTCTTCACAGTATGATTGTAGCCGCTCATACTCATCTGAATTAAGTTCTATGAGCGGAGATTTTATTACGCCAGATTGGTTTTTAAATTCGCTCTCCCACTTTTTAAAATCATCGAAAGCGACACTGTCAAAAGCTTTGTTGTCTTTGACAACAAAACCAGAAGGTATATGTGATTTTAACCAGTTTTTGGTCAATTTGTCTGCTGGAGAATTGGGTAGCAAGACTGAATCTTTAACTTTATTACCGTCTGACGGTAGATATAAAGCTGAAACTGGATTTACTCCAGCTTTAGCCTGATTTTCTGCGACCAAATACAAAAGCATTTGCATCGAAAGCCCATAATACATTCGCCCAAAAATTGAGCGAGAATCTTTTACATCACCAGATTTATAATCGACTACTCGCACGTATTCGCCAGAGTTTGGTGTTGTCAATCTATCCACTCTATCGATTGTTCCGATAAAATCCGATTTACCGAAAGAAAAATTCACGCGTTTTTCAAATTCGGACGGGATAAACTTACTGTTCGCAAACTCTTTACGAATTTGTTTTAGCATACGAACAATTCCAGATGTAAAACTATCAAAAATGTAGAATTGTCGCTTGGTTTGCATAAAGTTATAGGGGATTCTTTCCTCTCTATATGCGGTTATATACGTTCCGACTAATTTTGATAATTCGTCATCATCGCTATATTTTGGATTAAACAGCTCACCGCTTTTTAAGATTTTATCAAGACATCTGTGGATAATATTCCCGCGTTCAAAAGCAAGTGGTTCGTCTTCGTTAATAGCACTAGGGATTTCGAGCCGCAACCCACGTGAAACAAAATATTTGAAGCGACAACCCATCATTTGCTCAAGCGATGAAGGGGAAAATTTAAATCTACTTTCGTTAAATCGAAAAAGTTTCACTGACGTATCAGGGAGCAAAATCGCTGGATTTGATTCCGATAAGTAAGGTTTAATAAACCCATCAACGCTATTAGACACAGAGGTTTGTGCAATCGCCGTAATCAAAACATCTCTAATTTCGCTTGAACTTTGTTCGGCGACTAATCTCTTAGCTGCTTTTAGGGTGCTCGCTCTAAACGAGAGTGGTAATTCACTCCCGTCTGCGATTTTTCGCTTAGGTATTCCCTTTTTTGATAACGTATCGAAAATTGGAGAAAGTAATAATTCATTCCACGAACTATCACTAAGTGGAGCAGTGATAAACAATTTATCGCTCGGGAGCGTGAGTGCTTTATGAACCAACAACTGTTCATAATCATACCGGTGTTCAAGGCGAGATGTTAGTTCTAATCCACAGTCAGCCAAAAGCTCGATTTCTTTTCCTGAAAAGCCGACTGATGCACTAACTGTACTATACGCATTTTTAGGGAACATCCCTGTATTAGCACCAGCAATAAAAGCGATTTTTATGTCAGAAATCCTTGTACGTTCCAAATCACCGACCACCACAGCATCGAGAACTTGAGGAGGTTTAGCTATATTAGTAGCTTTGCACACCCCTTTAAAAACATCTATGTATGCTGAAATTGTCATCGGTTCATTTTTCAAAGAAACGTGTAGAGATTCAAATACTTCCACCATCATCTCCCACAATTGTCTGAACTCTTCTGTGAGTTTTTTGTCTTTTAATAAATCATCACTTTTTTCGCAGAGTGCTAATACAGTCTTTTGAATCTCCAGCGTAGAAAGCAAAAATTCACAAACGGCTTCGGTTATTTTGTCGCCAGTTGTGTCAGTACAAGCCGACTTTAAGTCCAGTAGTGGGGTAACAATTGCAGTTCTGAGCGGTTCAAGCCAAGAGAGTTCGTCGCCTTTAGTGTTACCACGATTATTACGATAAGCATTCGCCCAATCACTCCGCCAATCGCGACTTTTTAGTGCGTAACAAAACTGAGCTTTCTCGAGCCTGTCCATATTGCGTTTAGATAACCGCTTGGTCATACGTGAAGTTATAAATCGGATTTTTAGACTTTCATCAAATTCAAAAAAGCCTTGCGAAAATCCTTTTAGCTTGAATCGGCGTTTGTTATGGTCGGGGGTTTTGTAGCCCTCGAGTTCAGCAGGAACACGCACAAATCCACTACGGATGTAAGACATCAGCTTTGCGGGTGTCATTGACAAGGCTTCAAGTGTTGATATTACGAATCTGAACAGCGGCTTTGTGATGAGCGGTTCTGGTAAATCGGCGTAACAAGAAATGCCATATTCCTCCATGGATTCAAGCAGACGTGGAGCCAAATCACCATTGCAGACAAGAACCGCAATTTCGTTGCAAGTATACCTTTCTGTAGTAATAAATCGGCGGATTTTAGCGGCAATAAACTCGCATTCATTTTGAATATTGTTTGCGACTATAAGCTCTGTGTCTGGTTTATATGAACAGCCATCGAGCGTGTGGAATTTAGTTTGAACACCACAGTCTGAAAATGCAACCTTTAGTCTGCTAATAAGCGTTTTTATTGCACGGAGTTCTGGTTTTTTGCTAGCCTCTTCATCATTAGCGAATATGAATTCGGATTTATCGGCATGAGACACAATTGATTTAAGAAACCAGATTTGACCTTCAGAAAAACTGTCGAATCCATGTATAAAAACTTGTTTTCCAGTAAAAAAACTGTGTTGGCTAATCAAACTAGAAGCTATACGGAGGTCATCTAACTTATCGGCGTATTCGAGTGCGAGGTTTTCGCAATATAACGTATAAATCTCAGACACGTCACTAAGTTTGTTGAAGAGTGTGGTGTCGTCGATTTTGCTGTCAACGATATGTTCATCAAGGCTTTGGCGTAGGCTTTCAGGTGTAATCGCTGATGATTTGAGATTTGAAATCGTGTCAAGCATAGTTTTAGTGAATTCATAATTCACTGGCAGATTAAAATATGTAAGCCCTCCTATTAGTTGAGCTAAACTTTTATACATGGTGACAGCTTTTACGATTTCATCGGCGTATAATTTAGGTTCACCATAAGTCTTGATAATTTCTTCTGATAGTTTGGTAAACCCCGTAATTCCTAAAGTGGAAATCTTTTTTGCACCAAGGGCGTGATACATTCGTCGTTCAGTTTCAAACAAAAATTGGTCTGGAACAATCAAAACAGCCGAATCGCAACAACTCAGCTGTTTGATGATATATTCGTGTCTACGTTCTTCAGAAAGAGAACTTGTTATTTTTACTTCCATATATTAGACCTCCACGGAAACTCATGCACGGCGTTTTTTCGTCAAATTTGTCGCCATACTGCGTTGATTTTTGCTTAAATATCGCTGGATATTTAAGCAAAGCCCACGAGAGCAGGCTTTGCCTGCTTGATAGGGCAAAATCGCCTTGTCTGCTAAAAAATCTACGCACCAAATCAACAGAGTAAACTTAAACTGGCCGACTATAACCCGAAATGTTCAAGATTTTTGTTGCGATTTAATAGACCGCCCAGAAAGTTCCTGATGTAATCAGCAAAGCCCCAGGTATTCCGAGAGCGAGTGACATAAATACTGTATACACGTTCACAAGCACAGAAGTAAACTGTGCGATGACAACAAGCGTGACTATACCAATGCTCATATTAACGACTGCGAGTTTAAGCGGTTTTCTTGCTTTAGAATGCAGCTTTAAAAAAGCGAACAAAAGCATTACCGCCACGATTGCAAAAATCCACCACATATTAATCTCCAGCTCTTGTTTTGCTTCGTCAATGTCCTTAAGCGAAGCAAAGCTCCGCTTACGGACATCTTGTCTTGCTTAAACATCCATACGAGAAGTTCCAGTAGAATTAGTGTCTTCTGGTTTTTCGCTTGTGATTGTAGCTTCTACCACGACTTCGGTTTTAGGAGCAGTGTCGTTGTTAGAATCATCTTCTTTTTTGAGTGTGTTCACGACATCTTTTAATTCTTCTACTTCTTTTTTGATGTCGTTTTTTACATTTCCGCCGACTTGTTTTACTGCTTCGACGGCAGATTTCCCTTTTTCAACCATATCTTTTGACTTTATGTCTTGAATGGTTTCGCCGAACTTGTCTGCACCAGTTTTGATTGCACCCACCGCAAATAATGACGCTTTTTTGATTTTTTTGCCATAATCGCCGTTTTTGCCTCGCATTCGTGATGCTCTGCCACGTGCATAGACAGATGCGTCAATTCCGTCTTCGTTTAGTATATCTCTCATGTTATCAAAATCGCCCATGCCATCAAACTCGCTTCCTGAATATTCGTCGTATTCATTAAAGCCGAATAGTTCGTCTTCTTCCTCGCATTTTTCTTTTTGAAATTCTATAATTTTTTTCCCAATAACATAGCCCGCACCAACCAGTGCTGCTACTCCAAAAGCTGCTACTGCTAATTTCATAGTTTATACCTATTCCTTTCACTCAAACCTTGTCCTTATTTAACATTATGAGAATCCTATACTTATTATACCATAAAAATCTGAACACGTCAAGCAAAATAAAGCCGAAGCACAGCTCCGTCTTTATTCTGCTCTTGTTTTGCTATTATACCATAAAATTTAAGATTCGTCAAGCAAAACAAAGCCGAAGCACAGCTCTGTCTTTATTCTGCTCTTGTTTAGCTATTATACCACAAAACTATATGACTTGTCAATTTTATTTTGAAATTATTTTCCCCCATTTTATATTGTTAATTCAAGTAATTTGTGGTATGCAAAACAAGAAAAAATAATGAATAATTTTATTCGGCTTTATTTTGCTTGACGAATTTTAAAATTTATAGTATAATAAATATATATTTTTTTTAATTTAAGAAAGGCAAAGTATAATCATGAATTATAATTATAGCGAAATCGAAAAAAAATGGCAAAAATACTGGGACGAACATGGAACATTTATGGCTGATGAAAGTAGCGGAAAACCTGCGACTTTTATTCTGGTTGAGTTCCCATATCCGTCTGCTCAAGGGTTACACATCGGGCATCCGCGCCCGTATACTGCGATGGACATCGTCGCCCGCAAACGCCGCCTGTGCGGTGAAAATGTTCTATACCCAATGGGGTGGGATGCTTTTGGTCTGCCTACTGAAAATTTCGCGATTAAGAATAAAATTCATCCAGCAATAGTCACCGAGAACTGTATCAAAAACTTTAAAAGGCAAATCAAAGCAATTGGGTTTTCGTTTGATTGGAGCAGGGAAATCAATACAACCGACCCCGATTATTATAAATGGACACAGTGGATTTTCTTGCAATTTTTCAAAAGAGGATTGGCGTATAAAAAAGAAATGGCGGTGAACTGGTGTACATCATGCAAAGTCGTGCTTGCAAATGAAGAAGTTGTCGATAATTCATGTGAACGTTGTGGTAGCGAGGTTGTTCGCAAAGTTAAGAATCAGTGGATGCTAAAAATTACCGAATATGCCGAACGCTTAATTAACGACTTAGAGGGCATGGACTATCCGTCAAGAGTAAAGTCATCTCAAATCAACTGGATTGGTAAAAGTACTGGTGCGGAAGTTGATTTCAAAACAAGTGACGGCGAAACTCTACGAATTTATACAACACGCCCTGACACTCTGTTCGGAGCGACTTATATGGTGATTTCGCCAGAACACCCTTTCATTAACGAAAAATGGGCGGACAAGCTTGCTAACATCACCGAAGTCAAAAAATATCAAGAAGCCGCCGCCAAAAAGTCCGACTTTGAGCGTAGTGAAATCGCCAAAGAAAAAACTGGTGTGAGACTGGACGGAATTACCGCAATAAATCCTGTGAACGGCAAAGAAATCCCGATTTTTATTTCAGACTATGTCTTAATGAGTTATGGAACTGGTGCGATTATGGCAGTACCAGGTCATGACAGCCGTGATTGGGAGTTCGCTAAGGCGTTTGACCTGCCAATCGTCGAGGTTGTGGCTGGTGGCGATGTAGACCAAGCTGCTTTCACCGATTGCGAAACTGGCACTATGGTAAATTCTGATTTTCTTGACGGATTATCGGTGGAAGAAGCTAAGACAAAAATCATCGACTGGATTTATAGAAACGATGTTGGCGAACCTAAGACTAATTATAAACTGCGTGACTGGGTATTCTCGCGTCAGAGATATTGGGGTGAACCTATTCCACTGATTCATTGCGATAAATGTGGCTGGGTAGCAGTTCCAGAAAATGAGCTTCCGCTAAAACTCCCTGAAGTTAAGTCATATATGCCAACCGATACTGGCGAATCACCGTTAGCAACGTTGGAAGAATTTATTAATTGCACCTGCCCTGAATGCAAAGGTTCTGCCAAGCGTGAAACAGACACAATGCCACAATGGGCGGGAAGTTCGTGGTATTACCTTCGTTACTGTGACCCTAATAATGCAAATTCCATCATCGGAAAAGAAAAGCTGGCATACTGGGAGGGAAGTGGCTCTATAGTAAGTTGGTATAACGGTGGGATGGAGCATACTACGCTTCACTTGTTATACTCTCGATTTTGGCACAAATTCTTATATGATATTGGCGTGGTGAATACGGTTGAGCCGTACGCTAAAAGAACCGCTCACGGCATGATTCTTGGTGAAGATGGGCAAAAGATGTCAAAAAGTCGCGGCAACGTCATTAACCCTGATGATATTCTGCGTGATTACGGGGCGGACGCTCTGCGATTATATGAGATGTTTGTAGGCGATTTCGAGAAATCAGCTCCGTGGAGCGTGACTGGAATCAAAGGTTGCAAACGTTTTGTGGATAGGGTTTGGAATTTATCTGAAAATTTGGTTGATGGTGATGAGTATACTAAGGGTCGCCGTGCAAATTTCCACAAGACCATCAAAAAAGTCGGCGAAGACATTGAATCACTAAAATTTAATACAGCAATTGCTGCACTTATGTCTTTGTTAAACGAGATGAGCGGCGAAAAGTCAGAACCAATCACCAAATCAGAATTGAAAACTTTCCTTACTCTACTAAATCCATTTGCACCGCATATCACTGAAGAGATGTATGTAAATGCTGGGTTTGATGGTGTTTTGAACGCACAGCCGTGGCCTCAGTATCACGATGAACTTTGTAAAGATGATGAGGTTGAAATCGTAGTTCAGATTTGCGGGAAAATCAAGGCTAAAGTTACCTTGCCTACCAGTTCGGATAAAGCGAAAACGCTAGAGCTTGCGAAAGCGGCTTTGGGGTCGGCACTTGATGGCAAGACAATTGTTAAAGAGATTGTAGTTCCAGATAAGTTAGTTAATATTGTCGCTAAGTGAGAGATTTTAGTTGATAAAATACCCCCATTTCAGAGCAAAATCTGAAATGGGGGCTGTTGTATTAATCCAAAGCACTTGGTAATCCTACATGAAATCTCAATGCCTGCAAAGCATCATCTATATCTATAACGCCATTTTGATTAATATCACTATGAAGAAGAATGGTGTTTGGGTATAGACCTACAAGCCACCGCATAATACTAAGTGCGGTATTTAACCCCCATTGGCTTAAACAACATTCACACGATGGAACTATAGGCTTACTATCAATTTCATAACCATAATCATAACTTACGACATTGCTTTCATAATCCCACGATTCACCCAAAACAGCCGAAAAACCTTCGTTATAAAACAACGCTTTTGCAAATTTCACGTAACCAACAGATTTTTTCACTATTACTGCCCCATCACGTGCAGATGGGAGAACAAATTCACCATCAATAACATCCAAAAGAACCAAATACGTTTCGCCTATTTTAACATCAGAATTAAGTCGTAGCAATTCTGGTAAAAGCGACTTATGTTCTTCGCCAGTTATAATATTATTAAGGGTATATTCCACATCGAAAATATATGGAGATGTCGGTTCGCTCCACTTGTCAGTTACAGTTATTACGATTGCTAAATCGACGTTTGAAACAAATCTCGAAGTTAGAGTTGCGTTTTCTGCAATAACTTTATTGGTAGTGATTTCGCTATTTTTAACAACGGTTGCATTACGCAATCCGTAGATATCACACAACGTTAACAAATCAGCTCTGATAAATTTAGTTTCATGCGGGATTAAATGAACGTCCCAAAGCGTGTTATTAACGTGCCATGGAGAGATTACATATTCAATGCCTTTCTCAAAAATAGCTCCGTGTTGGCTACGTACCGTTATATATTCAGGTAACATATTTCTGGTAAGATTATCAGTTATGCGAAAAAGATAATCAACAAATTTTATTTCATTAACGCTTGACATGGTTAATTCTTCATTGTCGCCATATAAAATCTCAACTGGTATCCCCTTCAAAATATTATCATTCCACCCATAATCTTGTATCATTGTCTCCACGATTTGATTTTTTGAAAAATAATGCAATACTAAATCATCTTGTACAATTGCAAAGGGTTCATCAAAAGCAGGTTGAATTGTTGTGCTTGTAGATACTGGGTTAGTGTTATTAAACGCATTTCTAAATTGCAATACGTGGTTAGCCAATACAACGGTTGGTGTTCTAAGGGCATTATTATCAGTTCCTTCGTTTCTCATAATGCAAGTCGCAGGTGCATTTGTCGTATGCCCTCTAAAACCTAATGCGTGTCCGAGTTCGTGTCGCATAGTGTTTGAGTGTCCACGCTCGCCTCCGTTAATTATCACTGCACCATTAAAACTTCTATTTCTTATTGTATCAACAACAAAAATATTAGCTGGGCTTGTGGTATTGTTACGTGCGCGCCGTATAGTACGCCGTCTGCCGTTTATTGTTGGTGTTGCTATTATGTCATTGCTCCCATGTCCAACCCACCCTTGCGAAACAGCACGTCTACCGTCAGGAAGAGTTCCTAAATGTACTTGTGTATGCCAATTTAATGAGAAGGACGGACTGCCAAATCTGATATGAATATCTGAGTTTGACGCACCTATGCTATTATTAAATGTACTACGTAAACCAACGTTGTTCCAAACATTCACTGCTGAAGAAGCCATATTTATAATGTTTGAATTATCAGCTGAATTTTGCACATTTGCAACTCTAACACGTGGTGGATTTTGATAAAAATGAACTTCATCACTATTACTAATCCACGTTGCATTAGCAATCCATCGAGCCCAAACAGTTATATTCCCAGTAACAGCCATAGAAGTTGCAACCTGTGTCCCACCAGTTTGCGATATAAACCAACCAACAAAAGCATGATTATCTCTAACTGGCGTAGGAAGCGTCCCGATATTAGCCCCTCGCCGAACCGCTCGCGCAGCTGGATGGGTTCCGCCATTTGCGTTAAATCGTACAACCCACGTGTTTGCCGAACCTTGATTCGGAGCGTGACGACAGTTATCTAATGCGGTTGAAAGTCCTACCAATCGTCTTTGAATCGCCAACGCATCATTAATACTTGGGCTACCAGTTTCACGACAAATCAGTGCCGCACGCAAAGCACTTCTGCCGTTGGCATTATTACCATCAATCGTACTTGAAAGCCCAACTATGTGTCTCTGAACTTGCAAAGCGTCATTAATCGTGATTCTGCCATCGCCATCAACATCGCCGCATTGCCAGCGACTAACGCTCGAAAAAGGAGCAATTTGTGCATATTCT
>JGI24703J35330_11748855_pt1 | contig 55590 bp, 30 predicted proteins | sample TergutNt197P1_FD_35330 | JGI IMG/M metagenome (IMG submission 35330)
ATCTTTCATCGTCTGAAAAAGCGGTTTAAAACTAATCATCATCACTCACCCTCCCTCATTATCAAATATCTTCATTTATAATTATCCCATTATTGAAAGTGATCCGCTATTTAGGAAAATACGATAATTGAGAATATGTATAATTGTAAATATTTATTTATAAGAATATTGTCTAATTATTTTTTGCTCAATTGCAAGCAGCATCAATGCTTCCTTAAACTTACGTTAGTTTAAAATTTTCTAATTTGTTGAAATTTGAAGAAAAAATTAAAGTAAAATTTTTTTTAAAATAGTAAATTTACTGGCGAGTTCAGGTGTTTTTTGGGACAATTATTGCTTGCTAAATTCATATAGAAATAATTTTATCCACCCAATTAAATAACGCTTATGAAATCTCAAACGTTAAAATCTGCTATCTTAAATGCAGAAATGATTGAACTTTGCTATTTTGAGAGGAAAAACGACACACGCTGATGTGAGAGCTATAATAGAGGTGAATTTGAAAGAGAAGCGTTGAGGAAATATTAGGAGAGATTTTTGAAACGATATGAAACACATAACGAAGGAGCATGAAAGATGGAGATAGAAAAAATAAAAGATTTGATTGAAATGTTAGAGACATCATCACTTCATAAATTGCAATTAAAAAATGGTGAAGAAGAACTTGTTTTAGAAAAAGAGTTGCTTCCTCAGGGCACACCGTTCTTAACCCCACCGCCGTATCAAGAAGTATCTATTTCACCACCCTCATCAAATGAAGAAGTAAAAGAAGAAACAAACGAAAAAGTTTCTTATACAGAAGTCGTTGCCCCATTAGTGGGAATCTACTACGCTGCAAGTAGCCCAGAAAGTGACCCATTTGTTAAAGTAGGAAGTAGTGTTAAAGCAGGGGATACACTTTGTATTATCGAAGCGATGAAAGTCTTAAATGAGATCAAAGCACCAGTAGCAGGAGAAATCAAAGCCATTCACGTTAAAAATGGTGATGTCTTGTCCTATGATCAACTTCTAATAGAAATAGGTGAATAGCTATGTTAAAAAAAATATTAATCGCAAACCGTGGAGAAATAGCAGTTAGAATCATTCGTGTCTGTAAAGAATTGGGTATCGAAAGTGTAGCCATCTACTCAACCGCAGAAGCAGATGCCCTACATGTTCAGCTAGCAGATGAAGCCATTTGTGTCGGCGGTCCAAGAGCAGGTGATAGCTACTTAAACATGCAAAATATTATCAGTGCTGCATGTCTTACAGGCTGTGACGGGGTTCATCCCGGCTATGGCTTTCTTTCAGAGAATTCTAAATTCGCTAGACTCGTGCGAGAATGTAGCTTGACCTTTATTGGACCAAGCCCTGAAATCATCGACTTAATGGGAAATAAAGCATCAGCACGAGAGACGATGATTGCTCATGGGGTGCCAGTTGTGCCAGGTAGTGATTCAGTGATGACAGGAGTCTCTGAAGGACTTGAATGGGCAAAAAAAGTGGGCTATCCCGTCCTAATCAAAGCCGCAAACGGTGGGGGTGGTAAAGGAATGCGTGTTGCTTATGGTGCGGATGAATTTGAAAATGCGTACAAACTTGCAACAGCAGAGGCGAAAGCAAATTTTGGTGATGATACTGTTTATTTGGAAAAGTATATTGAAAACCCAAAGCATATTGAAATCCAAGTTATGGGTGACCATCATCAAAATTATGTCCATTTCTATGAACGGGATTGCTCTGTACAGCGTAACCATCAAAAAGTCATTGAAGAAGCACCGTGCCAAGCATTACGTGAAGAAGTACGTCAAAGTATGATCGCAGATGCCCTTAAAGCAGCATCAGCCATTAACTATACGAATGCAGGAACAGTTGAATTCATCATGGATAAAGACCAGAACTATTACTTTATTGAAATGAACACGAGAATCCAAGTTGAGCATCCCATAACAGAAATGATAACAGGTGTCGATTTAATCAAAGAACAAATTCGAGTCGCATCAGGTTATCCCTTATCAGTCAGACAAGAAGATATTAAGATGAAAGGATATGCCATTGAATGTCGCATTAATGCCGAGAATTCATTTAACAACTTCGCCCCATCATCAGGAGCGATTGAGAATTTAGTCTTACCAGGTGGGTTTGGCGTCAGACTTGATACATGCATATTTCCTAAAGGTAAGGTATCCCCATTTTACGATTCAATGATTGGCAAGCTCATCGTCCATGGGAATAATCGCTTAGAATGTATCCAAAAAATGAGACAAGCACTTGAAGAGTTTATCATCGAAGGGGTCACAACGAATATTGATTTCAATTATTACCTGTTACATGATCCCAATTATATGAACGGAACGTTTGATGTTGGATTTATTGAGCGGTTGTTGAAGGAGTTGAAAGTAAATGAATAGTGCAATCAAAGAGCAAAGAGAAAAGCTAAATCGTTTTTCTAATGTAAGAAAAGAAAGCAAACTACACCTCGTTGTTAACGTACCAGATGGCCTTTATGAAAAATGTGGGAGTTGTCATGAAAGTGTGCTAAAGGAAGATTTAGAACAGAACTTGCTTGTGTGCCCCCACTGTGAAAACCATAGTAGACTCCACGCATCAGAACGCTTAAAGCAAATTGTTGATGAGGGAACATTCGAAGAAATAAACGCATCAGAGGTCAGTCAAAACCCGCTAGAGATGCCTGGTTATACTGAAAAATTAGAGCAGAATCGGCAGAAAAATAAAATGAACGAAGCAGTCGTAACTGGAACTGGTCAAATTAACGGTTATGAATATGCCATTGCAGTGATGGATAGCTATTTCTTAATGGGTAGCATGGGTGTTGTCGTTGGTGAAAAAATTACCTCACTAGTTGAACTCGCAACTAAAAGGCGCTTACCCGTACTAATTTTCTCTACTTCTGGTGGTGCAAGGATGCAAGAAGGCATTTTATCACTCATGCAAATGGCTAAAACAAGTGCTGCTATTGCTCGTCACCATCAAGCAGGCTTACTTTATATCTCAGTTCTAACCAACCCAACAACAGGAGGCGTAAGTGCCAGCTTCGCAAGCCTAGGAGATATCACCCTAGCAGAACCAGATGCCTTGATTGGTTTTGCTGGCCCCCGTGTCATCAAGCAAACGATCGGTCAAGACTTACCAGCTGGATTTCAACGTTCGGAATTCTTACTAGAAAAAGGCTTTGTCGATCAAGTAGTAAAGCGTAAGGATTTAAAAGAAGTATTAACGAAGCTATCAAAGCTCCATGGAATTGAGGTGAGAATATGAGTCTAAAGAATATGGAAAAATTAATTGAGCAATTACAGCAACAGCTAACAGAACTAGATGAATCAGAAATTGAAAATGAGTCACTAAGAAATGAATTGGTGCAATTAATTGAACATGCTGAACAAGAAGCCTACGAAAAGCTAGAACCCGAGGATAAAGTCTACTTAGCACGCCACCCACTACGCCCAAATGCCACTTGTTATATTGATGCTTTATTTGATGACTTTATGGAGCTTCATGGAGATAGATGCTATGGAGATGACCAATCAATTATCGGTGGTGTGGGCCTATTTCAAGGAACGCCAGTAACGATTATTGGTCAAGTGAAAGGAAAGACACTAGAAGACAACATGAAATATAACTTCGGCATGCCACACCCAGAAGGCTATCGAAAAGCATTACGCCTAGCGAAACAAGCAGAAAAATTTGGACGCCCCATTATTACATTGATTGACACACCAGGAGCTTATCCAGGCCTTGGCGCAGAAGAACGTGGCCAAGCAGAAGCCATTGCTACTTGCCTAAAGACCTTTGCAGGATTAAGCGTTCCAATTATTGCAATTGTTATCGGTGAAGGCGGAAGTGGTGGTGCACTAGCTTTGAGTGTGGCGGATAAAATCATCATGCTTGAGCATAGCATTTACTCAGTCTTATCACCCGAAGGATTTGCTAGTATTTTGTGGAAAGACGCAGGACGAGCAAAAGAAGCCGCAAAGCTAATGAAACTAACAGCGGGGGATCTGCATCAAATGGGGGTGGTTGATACAGTCGTTAAAGAACCAATTGGTGGGATTCACACGCAGGTTGAGTTTGTGATGGCGCAATTGAGAAAGATATTGGAGCGGGAACTTGAGAGGTTGAGTGGGCAGGATGAGAGCACCTTGTTGCAGCAACGTTATGATAAATTTAGGGGGATGGCAGTGGCAGATGTAGTTAAGGTTGGTGCTTAACATATTAGAAATTGAAAAGAAAACTTTGACACTTGCGAGGTCGGGAACGTTGAAGTAGGAATAGAGTGAATCGGATATGTTTAATTTTTGAGGCTTAAAGATGAAAAATTTTATGATGGTGAGGCCTGATATATAATATAATTGTTCAGAAAACAAAGAACAATAAAGTCTATAGATGATAAATTAATTAGTTAGGTGGTGAATATATAGTAATAAAGTCTATAAATGATAAATTAATTAGTTAGGTGGTGAGTGCATAGCAATTGTTAGGAAAATTTTTGAATTGAATCACAAAATAAAGCTGATTTCAAAAAGAGAGATCTATGTTAAATAAATTAGGGTGTTAGAATCTTGCTTGATTTAAGGCTTTGGCAACCCGAAAATATATGATTAAAACAGGAGGTAAAGTTATGAAAAATTTAGGAAAAGAAGTATGTGAAATGTTATTAGAAAGGTTAGGGTTTGATGATTTGACAGTTGAGGAAATTGATTTTGCTGCGCCATTATTTGCTGCTAATGATGAAGAAGGAAAAGGACTTGGATTAGATTCGGTTGACTCTTTAGAGATTGTAGCAGGAATCAGGCAGAACTATAACATACGAGTGACAGGGAATGATATGCATATCTTTGAAAGTGTGAATGCGATAGCTGAATTTATAAAAGAAAAACTAGAGGATGTAGCTGAGGTTGCCTAATTGATTTTTAATTTTTGAGATGAGGATCGAAGCTATATGCCCAAGGAGGTGCTTAAAGTTGGATGCAATGTTTAAATATCAATTTAAGCCAAGATTTTCAGATATTGATCGCTATGGGATTGCTCACCATAGCAGGTATTTTGATTGGTTTGAAGAAGCTAGATTTTATTGGTTAGACAAAGTATTAAAAGTATCAAAAGAGGATCAATTTGAACTATATACACCGCTTATTAATTTGAGTGCTGAATATAAAAAATCAATTATATTTGAGCAAGATTACGTTGTTTTGTGCAAAGTTATAATGAATGATTTTAAAGCAATGGTAAGATTTGAGTATAAGATTATGGATGTTTCAGAGGATATTCTTTTTTCAACAGGACATACAGAGCATGTTTTTACAACTAGTAATGGTGAATTGTTACTAGAGATTCCAGAATATCTTGTTGAACAGAGTAAGTTGTTATAGAAAGTAGGGATGAGATGAAACCGATTTATATAAATGGAATAGGGGTAGCGATTCCTGATATTAACGAATTAGAGGAATTATGGCAACTTCTAGAAAGTGAAAAAGTGATGGAAGGATCTAGAATTTATGAAATTCCCACTTTTATTTCTAGTAGAAAAATAAGAAGAATGGATCGATTTTCAATACTAGCTTTATACGGTGCTTACAGCGTATTCAACGATTTAAGCAAATTGAAATCAGAGCTTGATCCATATGAGGTAGGAAGTGTTTACAGCAGTGACTTTGGTCCTCTTAATACCATATTAGAATTTAGTGAGTGCCTGCCTGATGATGGTGGAATTGAAGCAAGTCCAGTGACATTTGCTAATACTGTTACAAATGCTTGTGTAGGTCATGTTTGCATTGAAACAGGATTAAAGGGTGCTAGTACCATGATGATAGCTAGTAATTATATTGGCTATGCGATGCAATTGATCTATCAAGGTAGAGTGAAGTCAGTTTTGGCTGGGGGATTAGATGAATACAATGAAGCATTGTTTGATACGTTTAATAAAACAGGAATTGATGTGTGTGAAGGCGTGTCAACAATGTTATTATCTCAGGAAAAAATGAAAGATTCTTTTTGTGAAATTGTAGCTTACTCCGAAATTAATTTAGGAAATCACCATTGTTTCTCGGAAAAATTTGAGCCAAATTCAAGCGATATCAAAAGAGCGATTAATAATACGCTAACAAAAGCAAATTTATGTGCTGATGACATTGATACAATCATTACAGCAAGTAACTATAAAAAATTCACTGAAAGAGAAGTCGATGCAATTCAAGATGTGTTTGGACACAAGGTAGATATGTTACATCCAAAATATATCTTGGGTGAATCACTAGGAGCATCATTGGGAGTTAATCTTACAGTAGGGGCATTAATTTTAAAACAACAAAAGATTCCTCATAAAAATTTAAACAAAGAAATTAAATATGTTCTTGTGAGTGACTTTAATGTAAGTGGTAACTATACTACCTTTATACTAAAAAAATAAGTTTACTTTGAACAAATGAAAGGAATAGAGAGATGTTTAATACACTAAAGGGAAAAACAGTATTAGTTACAGGTGGTAGTAGAGGGATTGGAAAAAGTATTGTCAAACTATTGACTCAATATGGCCTTAATGTTGCGTTTACTTATAATCACAACGAGGATCAAGCAACAGAATTGATTGAAAGTCTAAAAGCTGAGAATGTTGATATTCGTAAATATAAAATGAACCTTGAGAATGAAGATGAAATCTATACTGCTATCCAACGCATTGAGGCAGATTTTGGTGGTATTGATTACTTGGTTAATAATGCTGGAATTATAAGGGATAGCTATATGCTACTAATGAGCTCTGAAGACTGGAATAAAGTATTATCAACGGATTTGACTGGTGCTTTTCTATTGACGAAAGAAGTCTTGCCAATGATGCTCGCCAAGAAAAATGGATCAATTGTAAACATTTCTTCAATTGCAGGTGTGATCGGCGTAGGAGGACAAACCAATTATTGCGCAGCTAAAGCGGGTTTAATTGGCTTGACTAAGGCTTTAGCAAAAGAAGTAGCAGGTAAAGGGATTAGAGTAAATGCAATAGCTCCAGGATACGTTGAAACAGATATGATCTCTGATATTGATATTGATAATAATAGTGAATATATAGAAAAGGTTCCTTTAAAAAGGGTGGCTACTCCAGATGAAATTGCTTCTGTTGTTTTATTTTTACTATCAGAGGGAGCAAGCTACATTACAGGAAATACCATTGAAGTTGATGGAGGTCTTACTAACTAGGAATTTTGCTGAATTTCAAAACTAAAAAACCAAGATTAGTAGAGGTGATGATGAATGATTGAGGATATATTTTTACATAGAGCACCATTTTTATTCGTTGATGAAATTATCGAAATGAGACATTTAAAGTATTCAAAGGGTAAAAAAATAGTTGAAGAAGATGAATTTTGGGTAGAGGGGCACTTTCCTAATGATCCAATATTTCCAGGAGTTTTATTATTAGAAACGATGGCTCAAATTGGTGGTTTAATTTTAAAAGGGGATGATCAAGATAAGCTTACTGCTTATTTATCAAGGGTTGATAACTTCAAGTTGATAAAAAAAGTTATTCCAAAAGATGAGGTAGTTGTCGAAGGTGTTTTCTTAGATAGTATAGGAGATTTTACTAAAATTAAAACAAAGGCTTTTGTTAATCAAGTAAAAGTTGCAGAAGCTGAAATAACATATGTGTCTCGTGACAAACTGGGAGGATGATAACATATGAATCAAGATAGAAGAGTTGTTATTACAGGAATTGGGATGCTTTGTAATGTAGGACTTAATAAGCAAGAAATAATTAGTAATTTGATTACAGAAAAGATGAATTTTCAAACTTACGAGGAAATGCCAGCTATAAAAGTAGGTAAAAGTGCTATGGTGGAAAATGAATTAATTGAAGTTGATTCGCTGGATAAAATAGAACGAATGTCTTTTGAGACACTGAATGAAGCTTTAGAAGATGCTGGTTTGAGTGTTGAGCAGATAGATCAGAAAAATGAACGAGTTTCACTTTCATTTGCAACATCATTATATGGATTAGAACAAACTTTAAAAGGATTATATGATGAAAAGAAACGTGGCTTATGGTATTTGCATACTAGAAGGTCTATGATTAAAATGGCTCAAAAATATAAAATTAAAGGCGGTATTTTTACAACAAGTTCAGCTTGTGCTTCTGGAACAGCAGGTGCAGTCCTCGGATACGATCTAATTAGTAAAAATGATGCTGACATTGTATTGGTTGGAGGAGCAGACTATGTTTCTAAATTCTCTTTACAAGGTTTCAATTCACTTCAAGCACTAAGTGGGGATATCAGCAAGCCTTTTGATATAAACAGAGATGGTATTAATATCGGAGAAGGGAGTGCCTTCTTTGTATTAGAGGAGCTTGAACATGCGAAAAAAAGAGGAAAAAGTTGGTATGGAGAAATAATTGGCGGTAGCTTAGCGAATGATGCTTATCATATGACTAGCCCTAATCCTGAAGGAGAAGGAGCTAATTATGCGATGGAAGCGGCTATTAAGCAAGCTAAAATAAGTTCGAACCAACTTGATTATATCAATGCCCATGGAACTGGGACAAGAGCTAATGATAGTATGGAATTAATTGCGATAGAGAAGTTGTTTGAAGATCAGGTAAGTGTAGATACATTTGTTTCGTCTACAAAGTCTCGAACTGGACACTGCTTAGGATCAGCAGGGAGTATAGAATTAGGCTTTTGTTTATTGGCAATGTCAAACCATTTACAGTTGGAGACGGTTAACACAAAAGAAACCATCGAAGATAAAATTGGTTTGTTAAAAAGTGAAGGAAAAAATAAAGAAATAGAATATGCTTTGTCGAATTCCTTTGCCTTTGGAGGTAATATTGCCAGTATTGTTGTAAAAAAGTAGAAGAGAGAGCACCCATGAATAAAGTGTGGATCAGTTATTCATGGGTGAATGATAAATGTGTAGTTTTTAGAGATAATATGAAAATTGATAGTTAATTTTTGGAGGTGCTTGATTTAATGAATGGAAGTTTAAAAGAAAAAGTAGATATGGTTTGGCATCCAAATACTCAAATGAGAGATTATAAAAGGAAAGCGATTTTAGTTACTGAGGGCGAAGGGATTTATGTTAAAGATGATAAGGGTAAAATATATATCGATGGTATTTCTTCCCTTTGGAATGTATGCCTTGGTCATTCTAACAAAGAAATAATTGAGGAGATTATTGAACAAATGAATCGACTACAATTCTTTTCTTTATATGGTGGTTATTCAAACGAGCCTTCTGTTGAGCTCGCTTTAATGATTAGTGAGATAACTCAGAATAGATTTAAACGTTTTTTTTATACAAACAGTGGTTCAGAAGCGATAGATACTGCCATCAAAATCGTACGTCAATATTTTAAAAATAAAAAACAGGATAATCGCACAAAAATTGTATCATTAGTGAGCTCTTTTCATGGTACAACTTATGGTGCAATGAGTGCAGGAGGTTGTTCAAGCAAGCGTTATGAAAGCTATATGCCTCTTTTAGAAGGTTTTATAAAAATTCCTCCCCCTTATTGTTATCAATGCCCTTATAAGAGTAAACATCCTGAGTGTAATTTAATTTGCGCTAATAAATTAGAAGAAATAATTATAAAAGAAGGTGCAGATACAATTGCAGCTTTCTTAGCAGAGCCAATATTAGCAGCAGGTGGATTTATTGTTCCCCCAGATGATTATTTCACAAAAATCAAATTAATTTGTGATAAGTATGATATAAAACTAATAATAGACGAGGTATCAACTGGTTTTGGAAGACTTGGAACAGGATTTGGCATTGATCATTGGAATGTAACACCAGATATTTTTTGTGGGGCGAAGGGGATTTCAAATGGGTACTCTCCTTTGGGTGTTGTAGGTGTAAGTGATGAAATATTTGAAGCTTTCTACGGTGATTTAGATGATCAAAAAATAAAGTTAAATCATGGATTCACGACGGCTGGTCACCCAATATCTTGTGCAGCAGGCATTGGAACATTGAAATACATTAAAAAAGAAAATTTAATAGAGAAAGTTAAAGAAAAAGGCGTATTTTTCAAAAAGCAAATGGAGCAGCTAAAGGATGTTTCAATTGTTAAAGACATAAGAGGAAAGGGACTAATGTGGGGAATTGAATTAATTGATGAATTTGATTTAGCTTCATTAACATATGAAATTGCAAAAAGAAAAGGATTAACAATATTTCTTGCAGATCCTGGCAATGTATTGGGTTTATGTCCACCATTCATTGCAACAGAAGGTGAGTTAGTTCGAATGAGAGAAATATTACAAGAATCTTTATTGGTCGCAGAAGAAAAAATGAGAATGATGAACCCATAGAAATAAAGAGTGATGGAAAAGTGGGAAGCATTTAAATATTTTTGATGATGTATTTCCAGTACCGTCACCTTAACACTACAACGAACATATTAAAGTTATGCAATTTCTAAGACAGATTATTTGTAATAGCAACTGTTCGTTGTAGTGTTAAAACTAAATGCCACTTAAATCATAAGGGAGATGTATGAGCATATTTATTATGTGTTGTAATCGTTATGATAATGCGGTTTCATCTACTAGAAGGAGTGTAAAAATGAGATTAAAAGATAAAGTAGCCATTGTGACAGGAGGGGCAAATGGAATTGGGGAAGCTACTGTTAAGGAAATGGTAAGAGAAGGAGCTAGTGTTTTAATTGCAGATTTAAATGAGGAAAAAGGCATCAAACTTGCTGAAGAATTAAATAATGTGATTTTTTTAAAAACTAATGTTGCTTTAGAAGAAGATGTAAAAGATATGATTAGAAAAATTGAGCATACATTTGGAAGGCTAGATGTACTGTTTAATGGAGCTGGCCTTAATATAATGGAAAAAACAGATCGAATTAGGGTAGATAATGTAAAACGTGTTATTGATGTAAACATCATTGGCGCCATTTTAACATCCAAATGTGCTTTAGAGCTTTTCAAAAAAATGGGGAGCGGGAGCATTATAAATACTGCATCAATTTGGGGTCATATAGGGGAAGTTAAAAATCTAGCTTATACGGCTTCTAAGGCAGGTTTAATTAATATGACTAAAACATTAGCACTGGAGTATGCGAAATATAACATACGTGTAAACTCTGTTTCTCCAGGATTTATTGATACATCATTTGTAGATCAAGACGAAGAGGTGATAAAGCGTCATTTAGAATCGAAGATACCTCTTGCTAGATTGGGGAAGACAGAGGAAGTTGCAAAACTCGTGACTTTCTTAGCATCTGATGAGGCTAGTTATATTACGGGAGCAGATTTTAAAATTGATGGTGGCTATTTAGCAAAGTAATGGTGGATATAAAGAATAAAAACATAATACAAGAGGTGAGTAAACAATGAACAAAGTGGCAGCTTTATTTACAGGACAAGCTTCACAATATCAGGGAATGGGAAGAAAATGGATTTCGGAACACAAGGAAATAAAGCAAAGATTTGAACAAGCATCCGATTTATTACATATTGATTTAATAGACTTATGCATCAATGGAACAGATGAAGCGTTACAAAGAACTGAACTTGCTCAACCTGCCATTTTTACTTTAAGTTATGCTATGTTTGAGCAATTCTGTTCTATTCATCATCCAAATATCTCCTACTATGCAGGTCATAGTTTGGGAGAAATCACAGCCCTTACAGCTGCTGGAGTGCTCATATATGAAGATGCATTAAAATTGGTACATGCAGGAGGAAAGGCGATGTCTGCCAGTTGTAAAAAGAGCCCTTCTACAATGTATGAGGTTATGGGTATCGATATTGTGACTTTAGAAGCCATATTACGAGAATATAACGCAAATGAAAAAGGGATTTTTATTTCTAATTATAATACACCAAGGCAAACAATTATATCAGGAGAGCTAGAGGCATTGGCTGACTTTGCTAAACAATTTAAAGGAACAGTTCGATGTAGACCTCTAAAAGTAGATGGAGGTTTTCATAGTTTATATATGGAAGATTCTGTAGAGAATATCAAAAATATTTTAGATGAAACACCAATTTATGATTGGAAGATACCGGTTGTTAATGCTAATCAAATGAGGTTTTACAACAAGGAAGATGATATACGTCAATTATTGTTAGATCAAATTATAAAGCCAGTCAATTGGAACAAATCGTTAGAGATGCTAGAGGGCAAAGGAACTAAACTTTGGATTGAGTTTGGACCTAAAGATGTTTTACGAAATACAGTAGTAAATAGTCTTTTTAATCCAAAAGCATTTTATTATGATACTGAAAACACCTCTGATTTGTTAGGTGAGCTTAAAAAAATTGAAGGACTAAATCAGAAGATACCTAATTTAATAGGATCATGCTTGAGTGTTGTAGTCTCTACTAAAAATAATTGCCAAGATGATGAGTTATATCAAAATAATGTTATCAATATTTACAAAAAAATTCAAGATATGTATGATCTTATTCTATTTGAAAAAAGAACACCTACTCAGGAAGAGGAAAAAATGGCTTTGAGTCTATTAAAATTAATTTTAGATACAAAACAGGTAAGTGAAAAAGAGCAGAATGAGAGAATAAGTCAGATGATTAAGCGTGCTGAAAATGTAAGGGATTCAGGTGTGGTAAATGGATTAAGCTGATTGATAACCTAATTTAATTAGGGGTAATGATAGAATTATAAGGAGATGATGAAGATTGAATGAGGTAGAACTAAATCAAAATATAAAAAAAAGAATGATTGATACCATTTTATCGGACTATAGGAAAGATGAAATAAATGAAAAAGTTTTAAATAAATATCTATCAAAAATTGATACTTTATTTGACTACGATGATATGGCCATCATTGGTATATCATGTGAATTACCTGATGCTAAAGATCATGTACAATTTTGGGGAAATTTGATGAACGAAAAAGGATCAATTAGGCATTTTCCAGATAAAAGGGCAGAAGACTATAGTAGAGTCTTTGATTTTAGTCAAGAAGCAAAGATGGGTGGGTATTTAGATGACATTGATCAGTTTGATGCAGAATATTTTAAAATCCCGCCGAAAATGGCAGAGCAAATGGATCCGTATCATCGCAAGATTCTAGAAGTCACCAAAAATTGTATTGAAGATGCAGGTTATTACAAAGAACAATTGTTTAATACAAAAACTGGTGTATTTATTGGTCATGATCAGACGCATAGACTCATGGAGAATTATTTTGATTTTTTATCAGAAATTGATTTTTCATCTATCCTTGGTGCATGGACAGGTATGTTAGCAAGTCGTGTTTCACATCTATTTAATTTAAAGGGACCAGCCATGGTTTTAGACAGTGGATGTTCTTCAGCGATGGTTGCCATTGATACGGCCATTAACTCAATCAAGAATGGAGATTGTGAGGCTGCACTTGTTGGCGGCATAAATTTGTTTTTTTGGCCAGATGGCATAGATCGTTCAATCCAATCATCGGATAATTGTTTTAGAAATTTCGATCATCATGCAAATGGAACAATATGGAGTGAAGGTGTGGCATGTATCTATATTAAACCATTATCAAAAGCAATAAAAGATAGGGATCATATTTATGGTGTAATTAAAGGAATTGCACTCAATAACGATGGAAAAACAGCTAGTTTGACAGCACTTAACAAGGAAGCTCAAAAAGAAGTTATTTTAAGTGCTTGGGAAAAATCAGGAATAACAGCTGAAGATATTTCTTATATAGAATCTCATGGAACAGGAACGGTTTTAGGAGATCTTCTAGAAGTAGAAGCTTTAACAGAGGCTTTTGAGGTTCATACTCAGAAGAAGCAATTTTGTGGAATTGGATCTGTGAAAAGTAATATTGGTCATACCGTTGGCCTATCGGGTATTGCTGCGCTTATTAAAGTTCTGATGAGTTTTAAGCAGGGTATCATATCTCCGACAATAAACTTTAATGAACCAAATCAACTTATTGATTTTTTGGATACCCCTTTATATATTCAAAATGGAAAATTGAAATGGACTGATTTTAAAAAGGAAATGATTATGGGGATTAATTGTTTTAGCTTTACGGGAACCAATGCTCATTTAGTAACGAAGTCTTATTCTTTAGAACGTTCTAAATCTGATTTTGATGAATTAATATTCCCCCTTTCAGCTAAAAACAGTTATTTGATGATCAAGACAGTAGAACGCCTGCAAGAGTTTCTAAATATGGGAGACTATGAGATTGAGGATATTTCTTATACAATGAGTTGCTGTCGGAAACATCAAGATTTTAGAGCAGTTATTATTACGGATAGTGTCAAAAATTTTGTTAGTGCGTTAGATGAACTTAAAGTGATGCTTTACAAGGATGAAAGCAACCCTTTAGTGTCTCCTGAATTAGGATATAGAATTTATTATGATCATCATGATATGAATGAAGGTAATCATCAAGAATTAGATGCCTTAGCACTAAAGTATGTGAATCAGGAGAATATAGATTTCCTCCCTTTATTCGATGATATGAATGTTTTTAAATGCTCTTTACCACCTTCTGAATTTGATCGTAAGCGATTCTGGGATATGTCTGCGAAAAAGAAGGTGGATCTTTCTAAAGTTAATGAATCTAATGAGAAGGATGTTAAACATTCAACTAGTGTTGAGGAGCTTTTACAAGATACTTGGTCGGAAATACTGGGATATGAACAAATTGAGAAGGAAGATGATTTTTTTGAATTAGGTGGAGATTCCATAAGTGGCTTTAAAATTACGGGCTACTTGTCGGAGGTATTGCAGTTAGATATACCAGGCATGAGTATATTTAATTATCCAGTTTTTGCTGATTTCTTAGATTATATTCTTGATTTGATTCCGACAAATGATGTACAGAACCTTTCTAAGACTAATATATCTAATAAGAAGGAAGCGAAGGATTCAATTGACATTGAGGAGCTTTTGCAAAATGCTTGGTCAGAAATATTGGGATATGAGCAAATTGAGGAAGAAGATGATTTCTTTGAATTAGGTGGAGACTCCATAAGTGGCTTCAAAATTACGGGCTACTTATCGGAGGTGTTGCAGTTAGATATACCAGGCATGAGCATATTTAACTATCCGATTTTTAGCGATTTCTTAGATTATATTCTGGATCAAGTGTCGATAGGAGATAAGACAAATCTTATCAAAAGTGCAGGAGTAAATAATGGAGAAGAGAAATCAGAAGAATGTTTGCCTGTCCCTTTGATCTCACCACAAAGGGGGGTATATTGGACTAATCAGATCATGAAGAATGATGGTGTAGATGATACTATTATTGCTATTATGAAAAATGAAGCGCAACACTCTTTTGAACGAATCATTGATGCAGTTAATCAGTTAACTAAAAGGCATGATGTATTACGGGCTTATTTTTTCCTACAAGATGGTACCCCTGTCCAAGCTATTAATCATGAAGTGAAAGTAGATGTTGATTTTTTCAGTGTAAGTTCAAGTGAAGATTTAATCGAACAAACGCTAAAAAGTAAGATTAAAGAAATAAGTCGATTATTTGATCTCAATCATGCACCACTTTTAAGGGTCTATAACATTATCATTAATTCTATTCACAATTTCATAGTATTTGATATTCATCATATTATTACTGATGGAACTTCAATGGGTATTTTAATTTCTGATTTTGAGATGTTGATCGAAGGGAAAGCTCTACCAGAAAAAAACTATGATTATCCTCAGGTGATGAGAAAAATTTATCAAAAAGAAGAAGAGGCTTTGAAAAATCAACTAAATTGGTGGCTTGATAAATTTAAAGATGGCGCACCGGTGCTAAATATAGCAACTGATAGACCTCATCCACCTATTCAAAGCTATAATGGATTTAGGGTGAAAGCAAAGGTTAATAAATCCTTGTTAGAACGTCTTAAAACTTTTGCATCAAAAGCTGAATGTTCGTTATATATGGTCTTATTGGGAGGACTCTATCACCTTATTTGTAAATTAACAAATGAAACGGATCATGTTATTGGAACAGTATCAGTTAATCGGAATACGGCAGAGGAATGGGAAACTGTTGGAATGTTTGTAAATGCATTGCCTCTTAGATTTAATTTGGATCCAAACGTGACTGTTTTAAATAGTTTCCAACAGTTAAAACAGTTAATTATTGAATATTTTTCGCATCAGGAAATCAATTATGAAGCGTTAGTAGAAGAAATAAATGTCCAAAGAAGCGCAAGTAGGAGTCCGCTCTTTGATATATATTTTGCGCTACAAAATGTCGAGTTGGGTATCAATGATGGTGAAAAAATAATAGAATCGGATATTGTGGGTACGAAATTTGACATGACGGTTGTTGCAAGGGAAGAAGAAGATGGCTTAGTGGTCGATTGGGATTGTCGCTCGGATTTGTTCAATATTGAGACTATTGAGAAATTAGCTTTGAGATATACAGTTGTTTTAGAGCAAATGTTGCATGATGTTAATCAGAAGATTGGAGATTTGAACTATTTACTAAATGAAGAAGAATCAATGATTTTAACACAATTTAATGATACATACAGCGAATATCCAAGAGAAAAGACAGTTGTACACTTGTTTGAGGAGCAGGTAGAAAAAACACCAGAGAATGTGGCAGTTGTGTTTGAAGAGGAGCAACTGACATACAAAGAACTAAACGCGCGAGCGAATGCATTGGCGCACAAGTTAAGAGAGCTTGGTGTAGGCTCTGATGATTGTGTAGCGATCATGGCAGAGCGAAGCATAGAGATGATTATAGGAATCTATGGCATCATCAAAGCAGGAGGAGCGTATGTTCCACTAGATTCTGCATATTCGCTAGATCAAATTCACTATATCTTAGAAGATTGTCGACCGAAAGCCATCCTTACAAATCAAGACCATCTTGAACCTAAGATAGATGTGCCTGTGATTCATCTTAAGGATGAGGAAAGTTTTGTTGGAAATGTTAAAAATCCAGAGAAGGTAAATGAGCCAAACGATTTAATCTATCTCATTTATACATCAGGAGTCACGGAGAAACCAAAAGGAATTATGGTTGAGCATCAAAATATCGTTCAATTATTAGCAAATGATGGTTTTCAGTTTGACTTTAATGAAAACGATAGTTGGTTAATGTCTCATTCTTTCAGCTTTGCTTTTTCTATCTGGGAAATGTTCGGAGCATTATTATTTGGCTCTAGATTGGTAATGATTTCAAAAGAACATTCACAAGACAGTATGAAAGTGTTGGAAGTGATTAAGAAAGAAAAAATAACAGTATTAAATCAAGTCCCAACAGCATTTTACAATTTAATGGAGTTTGTTAATGGTGATGATGACTTATCAATAAGGTATTTAATATTTGGAGGAGAAACACTCAATCCTAGAAAGCTTAAAAAGTGGCATGAACAGTATCCAGAAGTAAAAATTATCAATATGTATGGTGCCACAGAAACGACAGTTCATGTGACATATCGAGAAATAGGGTGTATAGAAATAGAGAGAGGATTAAGTGATATTGGATCAGCCCTTCCGACACACTCAGTGTACATTAGAAATGACAATCATCTCTGTGGGATTGGCATCCAAGGAGAGTTATGTGTGTCGGGTGCTGGCATCACGAGAGGCTATTTAAACCAGCCTGAACTTACTGCCGAGAAGTTTGTAGACAATCCATATGGAGAAGGGAAACTTTATCGTACAGGAGATTTAGGGAGATGGCTGCCTGATGGGAACATTGAATACTTAGGCAGAATAGATGATCAAGTTAAGATAAGAGGGTATAGAGTAGAGCTAAAAGTGATCGAAAACGTCATCATTGAAGTGGATGAGGTATTAGATGCAGTAGTGGTTGCAAGAGAAGATGAAAATGGGGAAAAGGCCATATATGCATATTTCACTTCAAAAGCACAGCTAGATATTATAATGATCCAAGGTGAACTTCGAAAAGAACTACCTGATTATATGATACCCCTATACATAAAGCAAATTGAGCAGATGCCGATTACCTTAAATGGAAAGCTTGATCTGCAAACACTACCAGATATTGAATCAGAGACTGACGGAAAATGTATAGCACCAAGAAATGAAATAGAAGAGACGCTATGCCTCGTATTTAAAGAAGTTCTAGGGATTGATTCCGAAATTGGAGAAATTCTAGGGATTGATTCTGAAATTGGAATAGATGATAATTTCTTCGAGCTTGGAGGGGATTCGATCAAAGCGATTCTTATTATATCAAAGCTAAGAGAAAGAGGGTATCAAACAGATGTTCGAAGCATTATGCAAAATAGAACGCCAAGAAGAATAGGAGAGATAATCGAAAAGATTGAAGATGTGTTGATTAATCAAGGAGAAGTCGTAGGAGTTGTAGCATTAACTCCGATTCAAAAAGACTTTATCCTAAATGATGATAAACAGATGCATCATTTCAACCAATCGATGCTACTAGAGAGTCAAGATCGGGTAGATCAAGACATCTTGAAGAAAGTTTTAAATGAGTTGGTTAAACATCATGATATGTTACGTGCAACATATCGAGGATTAAGACAAGAAATAAAAGCATACGAGGAAGATGAGGGCTTTTATTTATATACTTATGACTATAGAGATATAGTTAATGATGAAGAATTAGCGAAAGAAATAGATATCGTTTCGAATGATATTCAAAGTAGCTTTAATCTAGAGAGTGGGCCTTTATTAAAAGTTGGATTGTTTCAGGCACAAACAAAAGATTATCTTCTTTTCTGTATCCACCATTTAGTGGTCGATGGTGTATCTTGGCGAATATTGATTGAAGACTTTAAGACGAGTTATCAATTAATAGAGAAAGGGGATCAAGTTGTACTACCACAAAAAACAAACTCTTTTCAAGAATGGAGTCAAGCTTTAGGGTATTATCATGAAAGTGAGCGCTTAAAGAAAGAACTCCCTTACTGGCAAGGAATAGAAGAAAACATTGAAAGTGGAAATATATCTCCTAATGGAAGTGAACATTTAACGGAAACAAAGGTTTTAAGCATATTGTTATCAGAAGAACAGACATCGCAACTCATGCACGAAGCGCCACAAGCATATCATGCAGAATTGAATGATATTTTGTTAACATCAATAGCCAGAGGGATAGCTAAGGTGACAGGAAACACGAGCGTATCATTCAATATGGAAGGGCATGGAAGAGAAGAGATTGGTGAGGATATTGTCATCGATCGAACAGTGGGATGGTTTACAACAATGTATCCTGTTGTGATTAAAGGGATAAATAAAAGCATTAAAGATGATCTATGCGATGTGAAAGAAACACTACGTCGAATACCTAATCATGGGATCGGGTATGGTGTTTTAAAATCATTAGGTGAGAAGGTATTAGAAGGAATAATACCAACTGTAACATTTAATTACCTAGGTGAATTTGTTCCTAGTAAGAAAGATGAACGATTTGTTCCTAGTCGATTCTCTAAAGGAAATGATGTATCTGAGGAAAATACATTTGGTACAGATATTACGATAGATAGTGTGATTACAGAAGGAAAGCTAAGTATGATGATTTCATATGATGCACATAAGTATACGAGTGACTTGATGAGTCATTTGCAACAAGAGATTAATCAACAATTAGCAGATATAATAGCACATTGTTTGAGTATCACATCTCCTGAGCATACGGCATCAGATTTTGAAGAGTTGGGATGGTCGCATGAAGAATTTGAGGGAGTCATGGAAAGATTTACGAATCAAGGATATCAACTAGAAAGTATCCTTCCATTAACGGAAATGCAAGAAGGGATGCTGTATCACAAATTATTGAATCCAGAGTCAACCGAATATGTGACTCAAGCGATCTTGTCTATTAAAAGCCCTGTATCAGAAGAGATCTTACGCCAAAGTTTTGATATTTTGATGAAAAAGCATCAAGCATTAAGAATTAGCATTGTTCATAAAGGTGTAAGTGAGCCAAGGCAAGCCTTGTTAAAAGAAAGATCGTTAGAATTTACGCTACTAGATTTATCAGATAGAGATCCATCAGAGGAAGTATTACAAGGGGTTTATAAGCAAGATGTTTTAAGAGGATTTGATTTAGAAACAGATTCTTTAATGCGTTTGAATTTAATTAAGGTATCAGAGTCAGATTATCGACTCATCATGAGCTTTTATCATATCATAATGGATGGTTGGTGTACATCTGTTATGATGAACGACTTCCTATCATTTTATACACAACTATCTAAAGGTCGGTCAGAAACCCAGATATTAAATCAGCTACCAAAACAAAAAGGATACAGTGATTACATTCGCTATATGCGTACTAAAAAGAATGAACCAAGTCAACTTTATTGGGAGGGTCTGTTAGAAGGATATGAAGGCGAAGGATCTATTCTACCACTTGGCGTCATTGATGAGAAAGTAGAAGAATCAATGCGTATAGTAGAGACATATCTGACCGAAGAAGAAGTGATTAAATTAGAAGAGCTAGCTCAGAACTACAACGTTACACTAAACACGATTGTAGAGGCAGCATGGGGAATATTGCTTGGGCGTTATAATCATCAAAAGGATGCTGTATTTGGAAAGGTTGTGTCAGGAAGAGATATAGATTTGCCAGGGGTACAAGAGATGCTAGGCTTATTCATCAATACGATCCCTGTCCGTGTGACATTAAGTGATGAACTGACATTTGGAGGATTGATCACAGACCTACAAAAGCAGGCGTTAAGAAGTGGAGAGCATGATCATTATTCATTAGCAGAGATTCAGAAGTTAAGTGGATTAGGATCACAGTTAATTCAGACTACTTTAGCATTTGAAAACTATCTTACCGAAGAACCAGCCTTAGGTGAACAGCTGTTAAAATTACAGTTAGAGAACATTAGAGAAGAGACGAATTATGATTTATCTCTTGTTGTATCCAGAATGAACCAAATGATGTTAAGACTGATGTATAATCCGAACAAATACGGGGAGTCCGAGGCTCAAAGTATGATAGAGATGTTAAAGATGATATTGCAAGATGTGTGGATAGAACCAGAAAAAAATATTTCAGCAATAGAAGGCATTGCAGAAGAAGAGAAAACACAAATTCTATCAAAATTTAACAATACATACAGCGAATATCCAAATGATAAAACAGTGATACAGCTGTTTGAAGAACAAGTAGAAAAGATGCCAGATCATGTGGCTGTTATCTTTGAAGATGAGGAAATCACATATAGAGAACTTAACATGAGGGCGAATGCCTTAGCCTATAAGTTGAGAGATTTAGGTGTAGAACCTGATGATTATGTGGGAATCATGGCAGAGCGAAGCGTTGAGATGATTATTGGCATCTATGGGATCATCAAATCTGGAGGAGCGTATGTTCCACTTGATCCAACATATCCGTTAGAGCGAATTCAGTATATGCTTGAGGACTGCAATCCGAAGGTAGTGTTAACATATCAGGCAGAAGTAGAAACACAAGCGCCTGTCATAGATCTAGGAGAAAAAGAAGGATGGAAAAACGTATGTGAAAACCCAATCCATGTCAATCAAGCAGATGATTTGATTTACTGTCTTTACACATCTGGAACAACTGGAAAGCCTAAAGGAGTTATGATTGAAAATAAAAATATTATTAATTATTGTCACAACAATCCTTTCAATATAAAAGGGAAATACATCACAGATGAGTGTAGGAGCATTGTATCGGTTACTGCCGTATCATTTGATATTTTCGTGACAGAGAATCTCTTACCTTTGTTGAATGGTATGACAATAATACTTGCAAATGATGCACAACAAAACAGTCCTGTGGAGCTTTCAAAACTAGTTGAGAAACATCATATTGATGCTTTACAAACGACACCTAGTAAAATGAAGTTGTATCTATCAGATCAAAATGCGCTTAAATATTTGAATTGTTTTAAAGTGATTTTACTAGGTGGCGAACCGTACGATGCTAAGTTAAGTGATGAGTTTAAAGCGTTCAACATGGATATTGTCAACGTTTATGGTCCAACAGAAACAACTGTATGGTCTGCAGCAACGAGAATATCTGATGATTTTGAAGCGAAGTTGTCGGTTGGTCGCCCAATTTCAAACACGCAAATATATATGATGAATGACGATGTATTATGTGGGATAGGAGTATCGGGCGAATTATGTATCGCCGGAGCTGGAGTAGCTAGAGGATATTTAAACAGACCAGAGCTTACAGCAGAGAAGTTTGTGGACAATCCATATGGAGAAGGGAAGTTATATCGCACAGGAGATTTGGCAAGATGGTTACCAGATGGAAACATAGAGCATTTAGGTCGGATAGACGAACAAGTCAAGATTAGAGGCTTCCGTATAGAGTTAGGAGAAATAGAGCGTGTACTCAGAGAAGTAGAGGGAATCAAAGATTGTGCAGTAACCGTAAGAGAAGATACAAGTGGAGAACTAGCAATCAACGCATATGTGGTATCGGATACAACAATGAGTACGACTGTTGTAAAAGATAGGTTAAGGAAGAGATTACCAGAGTATATGATCCCAGCTTATATGACCCAGATAGATGCTATTCCATTAACAAGGAACGGGAAGTTAGACAGAAGAGCTTTACCAGAAATAGAAGTATATGCAGAGAAGGAATACGTGGCACCAAGGACAGAGCTAGAAGAAAAAATCTGTACCATATTTAAAGAAATATTAGATATATGCCAAGTAGGAATCAATGATAGTTTCTTTGAGTTAGGTGGTCATTCTCTAAGGGCAACGAGATTAGTCAATCGAATAGAAGTAGAGACAGGCGTTAGGGTCGCATTGAAATCAGTATTTTCTAGTCCAACGGTAGAAGGTCTTGCAGAACTTGTTCTAGAAGGTGAAGATACCTCATACATGCCAATTCCGAAAGCAGAAGAGAAGGACTACTATGAGATGTCATCAGCCCAGAAGAGAATCTATCTACTCCAAGAAATGGATTTAACCGCTCCTACATATAATATGCCACAATATTTGAAGCTAATAGGAGAGGTCCGTCCAGAAGAAATAAAAAGAGCTTTGCAGGAACTGATTGATCGTCATGAAATCTTAAGAACATCGTTTAAGATGTTAGATGGTGAGCTAGTACAATGCATACAAAAAGAAGTAGAATTTGATTTTGAGTATGTGCATGAGGGAGGAGAGACTGAGGAAAACTTGATGTTAGCCTTTGTGAAGCCATTTGAACTAAGTCAAGCATCCCAACTACGAGCTAAAATTGTTAATATGGGGAATTATCACTTATTGATGATAGATATGCATCATATCATCAGTGATGGAATGAGTATAGCGACATTTATCAATGAATTCACACAATTATATAACAAAAAGCCACTTGAGGAACTCACCCATCAATTTAAAGACTATAGCGAGTGGATGGGAAATAGAGATTTGAGTGATCAAAGAGCGTATTGGATCCGTGAATTTAGCGATGAAACACCTGTACTTGATCTACCTCTAGATGATGTAAGACCAAAAGAGCAGAGCTTTGAAGGTGCGATTGTTGGAATAGAAACAGGTAAAGCGTTAGGTGATAAGATTAAAGGGTTAGCGAGACAAGTGGGAAGTACGGAATACATGGTGTTTTTAGCATCAGCAATGGTCTTGCTTGGTACGTATGCAAATCAAGAAGATGTGGTGATTGGTAGTCCGATAAGTGGAAGGATACATAAGGATACAGAGCAGATGTTGGGAATGTTTGTCAATACACTAGCGATGAGAGGAAGACCCGAGAGAAATAAGAGCTTTGAGCATTTGTTAGAAGAAGTGAAAGCAAGTAGCTTAAAGGCATATGAGAACGGGGAGTATCCATTTGAGGAATTAGTAGAAAGCGTAGAAGTTAGACGTGATTTATCAAGGAATCCATTGTTTGATGTGATGCTAGTCATGCAAAACAATGAAGAGGCCACATTTAAGATGGAAGAGATATCAGCGGAATATGTGGAAATAGGAAGGCGAATAGCAAAGTTCGATTTAACATTTAATATATGGGAAGTTGAAGGAAACTATAGAATAACATTAGAATACCGTTGTGCATTGTTTAAGAAAGAAACAATAGAGTTAATGTTAGAGCATTATGTAGAGCTACTTAATAATTTGCTTACAAGTCCGGCTGCTAAGTTAAAAGAAGTTAGTATGATGACTAAGGGAGAACGACGTCTTGTCTTAGAAGAATTCAACGATACATATGCAGACTATCCAAGAACAGCGACAATTGTGCAGCTGTTTGAGAATCAAGTTAAAAAGACACCAGAGAATATAGCGGTAGTATTTGAGGATGATCAGCTTACGTATAGAGAACTTAATGCGAGAGCAAATGTATTGGCGTGCAGGTTAAGGGAGCTAGGAGTAGGTCCTGATGATTATGTGGCAATTATGGCAGAGCGAAACATTGAGATGATCATCGGGATTTTTGGAATCATCAAAGCAGGCGGCGCATATGTTCCGCTAGACCCAGCTTATCCGAAAGATAGAATGGACTATATACTAGAAGATTGTCAGCCAAAAGTCTTGTTGATAGGTCAAGAGGGAATCAAGGTAGAAAAAGAAATACCGATGATAGTGCTCAAAGGCGACAATAGCTTTGTTGGGGATAGTGATAACTTAAAGTTAGCTAACAACCCAGAGGTAGTTAATAAATCGAGTGATTTAGCTTATCTGATCTATACATCAGGAACAACTGGAAGACCAAAAGGGGTTATGGTTGAACATAGAAGTGTTTTGAATCTAGTTGGATGGAAACAGATAAATGGGGATTATACAGAAGCAACTACGATTCTTCAGAACTTTAATTATATCTTTGATGGATCTGTGTGGGAGATATTCCCAGCTCTTTTATCGGGATGTACATTAGAAATTATATCAGGAGAAGGAATTTATGACATAAAACATGTGTTAAAATCCCTTCCTGGAAAGCGGATCACAATGACACCATCGATGTTTAAGATGTTGGTAGACTATGCCACTGCGCATCAATTGCTAGATGAATTGAATGGATTTGAACGATTATACATGGCAGGAGAAGCACTCTCGCTGGATTTAATTGGAAGATATAAAAAGCGGTCTGGAAGCAAGTTAGCAAATATTTTTAATGCCTATGGACCGACAGAAGCAACAGTGTGTGCGACAATTTATAGATTTGATCAAGATGATGACAAAATACGCATTGGTTCTCCAATTGCAAATACACAAGTGCACATCATGAACGATGGCGTATTATGTGGAATAGGGATACCAGGAGAACTGTGTATCGCAGGAGATGGACTAGCAAGAGGTTATTTAAACAGGCCGGAACTAACAGCGGAAAAATTTGTGGACAATCCATATGGAGAAGGAAAGTTATATCGCTCAGGAGACAAAGCGCGCTGGTTATTAGATGGCAGCATCGAATATTTGGGGAGAATAGATGAACAAGTCAAGATCAGAGGATTTAGAATAGAGCTAGGCGAGATAGAGAGTAGTATTCGAGAGATAGAAGAAATCAAGGATTGTGCAGTCATCGCAAGAGTTGATGGGGGCGGAGAGCAGGCAATCTATGGGTACGTGGTATCAGATGTAGAGGTTAGTATATCTTCGGTAAAAAATCAATTAGAGAAATTGTTGCCAGATTATATGGTTCCAGCGTATATGACACAGATAGATTCTATTCCAATCACAAGGAATGGGAAGTTAGACAAGCAGGCGCTGCCGGAAATAAAAGCAAAAACAGAAGCGATGTATACAGCACCTAGAAACGAGAAAGAAGGGGTTGTGTGTTGGGTATTTAAGGAAATTTTAGGGCTTGATTCTTCCATTGGTATTGATGATAGTTTCTTCACTCTTGGAGGCGACTCAATTAAAGCGATTCGAATCGTATCAAAGTTAAGAGAAAGTGGCTATCAAACAGATGTACGAAATATTCTGGAAAATAAAACACCAAGAAAACTAGCAGAGGCGATTGAGATGAGTAGCGAGGTAATCATTGATCAAGGAGAAGTCTCAGGAATGATAGCATTAACCCCGATTCAAAAAGATTTTATCCTAAATGATGATCAGCAGATGTCTCACTTTAACCAATCAATGATATTAGAGAGTCATGCTAGAATAGATGAAGGTGTCCTAAGAAAGGTTTTAAATGAGCTAACTAGACATCATGACATGTTGCGTGCAACCTATCAAGGGTTAAGGCAAGAAGTGAAACCGTTTAAAGAAGATGTGTACTTTGATTTATATAGCTATGATGATCAAGATATAGCGAATGATAAAGCGTTAGAGAAGCAAATAGAAGCCGTTTCAAATGAGATTCAAAGAAGCATCAACTTAGAGACTGGACCTTTGTTTAAAGTGGGGTTATTTCAAGCACAGGAAAAAGACTATCTGCTATTTTGTATCCATCATTTGGTCATAGATGGTGTATCATGGCGCGTATTGATTGAAGATTTTGCGAAGAGTTATCAATTATTAGAAAGTGGAGAGCAAGTGATACTGCCACAAAAAACAAATTCTTATCAAGACTGGAGCGAGGCTTTAGTTCGTTATCTGGGAAGTGAACAATTGAAGAATGAGCTTCCGTACTGGAAAGAAGTAGAGCAGCAGGTAGAAAGTGGGAATATAACCCCTAATAGAAGCGATAGTCTAGCGAAAATAGAGCATTTAAATATTACGTTATCAAAGGATGCGACATCGAGGCTCATGTACGAAGCACCACAGGCATACCATGCAGAGTTGAGTGATCTCTTATTGACATCAGTTGTGCGAGGGGTATCTAGAGTGACGGGGCAAAACATAGTCTCGATCAATATGGAAGGGCATGGAAGAGAAGAAATAGGTGAGAATGTGGTCATTGATCGAACAGTAGGATGGTTTACAAGTGTGTATCCTGTTGTGATCAAAGAGATCAATGAAAGCATTGAACATGATCTATATCATGTGAAAGAAACATTGCGACGAATACCAAATCATGGGATCGGATATGGTGTTTTGAAGTCATTAGGTGAGAAACAATTGGAAGGAACCACGCCAACAGTGACATTTAATTATCTAGGTGAATTCATCTCTAGTCAAAAAGATGAACGATTTGTTTCTAGTCAAATATCTAGTGGAAATGATGTATCTGAGGAAACTACATTTAGAACAGATATTACCATAAATGGCGCGATTACAAAAGGAATGCTCCATTTGGCACTTTCATATGATACATCTAAATATTCTAGTGATTTGATGAGCGCGTTACAACAAGAGATTGATCAACAACTAGCAGATATGATTGCTCATTGCTTAAGTATCACTTCTCCTCAGCATACGGCATCAGATTTTGGTGAGCTAGAATGGTCGCATGAAGAATTTACGCGTATGATGGAAAAATTTGCGGAATGAGGTATGAGTAATGGAAAAATCAAAGAAACAAAAGTCCCAATTGGAAGCAATTCTTCCATTAACTGGGATGCAAGAAGGGATGTTGTATCATAAGCTACTGAATCCAGAATCTAGCGAGTATGTGATTCAAACAATCCTCTCAATTAAAAGCCATGTATCAGAAGAGATTTTACGCCAAAGTTTTGATATTTTGATGAAAAAACACCAAGCATTAAGAACTAGCATCGTTCATAAAGAAGTAAGTCAGCCGAGACAAGTGGTGTTCAAAGAAAGAACATTAGCATTCATTGTGCTTGATTTATCAGATAGAGATACATCAGAGGAAGTACTACAAGAAATTTATAAGCAAGATGTTTCAAGGGGATTTGACTTAGAAGAAGATCCTTTGATGCGAATCACTTTAGTCAAGCGATCAACGGAAGATTATCGATTAGTGATGAGTTATCATCATATCATCATGGATGGTTGGTGTGCATCAATTATAATGAATGACTTTTTATCGTTTTATGTACAATTATCTATGGGTCAATCAGAAATTGAGATATTAAACCAGTTTCCAAAGCAAAAACAATACAGTGATTATATTCGATGTTTTGGAAGCAAAGGGAAGGAATCAGGCCAACTTTATTGGGAGGATCTCTTAGAAGGATATGAAGGAGAAGGATCTATTGCGCCATTAGGTCTCATTGATGAGGAAGTAGAGGGATCAATGGGGATATTCAGGAGCTATTTGACCGAAGAAGAGACGATTAAATTAGAGGAATTAGCTCAGAACTATGACGTTACACTAAACACAATCGTAGAAGCAGCATGGGGGATTTTGCTTGGGCGTTATAATCGTGTGCAAGATGTTGTATTTGGAAAAGTAGTGTCAGGACGAAATGTAGATTTACCAGGAATAGAAGAGATGGTAGGTTTATTTATCAATACGATACCTGTACGTGTGACATTAGATGATGAACTGACATTTGGAGGATTGATCACAGACCTACAAAAGCAGGCGTTAAGAAGTGGAGAGCATGATCATTATGCATTAGCAGAGATTCAGAAGTTAAGTGGATTAGGCTCACAGTTAATTCAGAATACGTTGGTATTTGAGAATTACTATGTTCAAGAGGCAGTGGCAGAAGCAGAAGAACATCCGTTAAAATTCCAGGTAGAAAGTGCTAGAGAGGAAACGAGTTATGACCTGTCTCTTAATGTATACAAATCCAATCAATTGACAATCGGACTAAGGTATAAATCAAATAAATACGGAGAATCTGAAATTCAAAATATTTTAGAGAAGTTAAAGGCTATTATGCGAGCTGCATTAATAGAACCAGAAAAAAAAGTTTTAGAGATAGAAACAATGGTGGAAGCAGAAAGAACTTTGATCCTATCTGATTTTAATGATACCTATGTAGACTACCCAAGGGATAAGACAGTCGTGCAGCTATTTGAAGAACAAGTGGAAAAAACACCTGATCATATAGCGCTGGTCTTTGAAGGAGAAAGCCTCACATATAAGGCACTTAATGAAAAAGTAAATGCTTTAGCACACAAGTTAAGAGCATTAGGTGTAAAGCCAGATGATTATGTGGGAATCATGACAGAACGAAGTGTCCAAATGATTGTAGGAATCTATGGGATTATCAAAGCAGGAGGAGCATATGTGCCAATAGATCCAGCATATCCAGAAGAGCGAATCCAGTATATGCTTGAAGACTGTCAGCCAAAGGTGATCCTAACCTGTCTTTCAAAAATAGAAGCGCAAGTGCCTATTATCGATCTTGGTGAAGCAGAAACATGGGAAGGCGTGTCCGTAAACCCCATACAAGTTAACAAATCAAATGATTTAATTTATCTGATTTACACATCAGGAACAACTGGAAAACCAAAAGGGGTTATGATTCAACACTGTGGCACTGTGAATTTAGTCAAGAATTACATTCATCGCGTATATGAAGGTAGTCGTATACAAAAAGTACTATTGGTTTCACCTTATGTCTTTGATATGTCGGTCAAAAATATTTTTGGTTCATTATTATACGGTGCAACATTACATATCTCTGATGAAGAGATGCGTTTGAATATCCGAAAGATGTATGCGTATATTAATGAGAACCATATTGACTTGATTGATTGTACACCACAACACTTAAAAATGCTTTCAGAAATTAAATTTAAAGAAATAGCACTAAAAGCTGTCTTGGTAGGTGGCGAAAAGCTTGGTGTTGGTCTTGTAAGAAGATTCGAAAACCATTTTGAAATACACAATGGATATGGTCCTACTGAGGGTTCTGTTAATGTGACTTGGCATCCTTGTAGTAAGCAAGACGCACAAGACATTCCAATCGGTCCTCCAATCCCAAACACGCAAATATACATCATGAATGGTGATCTGTTGTGCGGAATCGGAATCCCAGGAGAATTGTGTCTTGCAGGAGTTGGCATAGCTAGAGGATACTTAAATCAACCAGAACTTACGGCAGAGAGATTTGTGGACAATCCATATGGCTCACCCCACAGTGGTGGAAAGTTATATCGGACAGGCGATTTGGCAAGATGGTTACCAAATGGAAAAATTGCCTACATCGGTCGAATAGATGAACAAGTCAAGATCAGAGGATTTAGAATAGAACTAGGTGAGATAGGGAATGCGATGAGGGTGCTAGAAGAAATCAAGGATTGCGCCGTGATCGCACGTGAGAATTCAAGTGGAGAACAAGCAATCCATGCGTATGTGGTATCGGATATAGAGGTTAGTATGTCTTCGGTAAGAGATCAATTAGAGAAGTTGTTGCCAGACTACATGATTCCAAGCTATATGGCTCAGATAGACGCTATCCCAATCACAAGGAATGGGAAGTTAGATAAGCGGGCGTTACCGGAAATAAAAACACGAACAGAGAAAGAATATGTGAGGCCGAGAAATGAAATAGAAGAAGCGTTGTGCCTTGTATTTAAAGAAATTCTAGGAACAGATTCTGTGATTGGAATTGATGATAGCTTCTTTGGTCTTGGTGGAGATTCAATTAAAGCGATGCGTATCGTTTCAAAACTAAGAGAAAAAGGCTATCAAACAGATGTTCGAAGCATCATGCAAAACAAAACGCCAAGGGGAATAGGAGAAGCGATTAAAGAAATTGAAGAGGTATCAATTGATCAAGGAGAAATCGTAGGAGAAGTAGCACTAACACCGATTCAAAGAGACTTTATCCTAAATGATGATAAACAAATGCATCACTACAACCAATCAATGATGCTAGAGAGTCAAGTGAGGATCAATCAAGATATCTTAATGAAAGCTTTAAATAAGCTGGTTCAACATCATGACATGTTACGTGCAATGTATGAGGGGACAAGACAAAAAATCAAGCCATTTAAAGAAAACGAAGGTTTTGATTTATATGTCCATGATTATAGAGATATCGCTGATGAAGTACAATTAGCGAAGGAAATGGATTGTGCTTCAAATGACATTCAAAGAAGCATTAATCTAGGGACTGGACCTCTATTTAAAGTGGGATTATTTCAAACACAAACAAAAGATTATCTGCTGTTAAGCATTCATCATTTGGTGGTAGATGGTGTATCATGGAGAATTTTAACTGAAGATTTCACAACGAGCTATCAACTACTAGAGAATGGACAGCAGGTTTCCTTACCACAAAAAACGAATGCCTTCCGAGAATGGAGCGGGGCTTTAGAACACTACCTAGAAAGTGAACGCTTAAGAAGAGAAATCCCCTATTGGAAAGAAGTAGAGACAGATATCGAACGTGGTAATATGATGCCTATTAGCAATGAGCGCTCAAGGGTAGAGATCTTAAACATAGTGTTATCAGAAGCGCAGACAGCCCAACTACTGTATGAAGCACCACAGGTCTATCATGCAGAATTAAATGATATTCTGTTAACATCAATTGCAAGAGGGATCGCTAGCGTAACAGACAATCAGATAGTTTCTCTTAATATGGAAGGACATGGAAGAGAAGATATTGGAGAGGATCTAGCGATTGATCGAACAGTGGGATGGTTTACGAGTGTGTACCCTGTTGTGATCAAAGAGATAAATGGAACGATTGAGCGTGATATTCAACAAGTGAAAGAGACCTTGCGTCGGATTCCAAACTATGGTATTGGCTATGGTGTATTAAAGTCATTAGGTGAGAAGATATTGGAAGGAATCCAACCAACTGTAACATTTAATTACCTAGGTGAATTTGTTGCTAATGAGCAAGATGGATGTTTCACTACTAGTCAAATATTTAGTAGAAACGATGTATCCGAGGAAAGTACTTTTGGAACAAAGATCGCCATAAACAGTATGATTGCAGAAGGCATGCTTAATATAGTGATGATATATGATGCTTCTCAGTATTCTAATGATTTGATGGATAACTTACAGCAAGAAATTAATAAACAGTTAGAGGATGTACTGGCGCATTGTTTAAGTATTACTTCACCTGAGCATACAGCATCAGATTTTGGAGAGCTAAAATGGTCACATGAAGCGTTTAAGGGCGTGAAGGAAAAATTTACAAATCAGGGGTATCAATTAGAAACCATTCTTCCTTTAACCAGAACCCAAGAAGGTATGCTATATCATAAGTTGTTGAGTCCAGAATCAAGTCAGTATGTGAATCAGATTACCTGGTCTATTAAAAACTTCGTATCAGAAAAGCGCTTGCGTCAAAGTTTCGAGATGTTGATGAAAAAGCATCAAGCATTGCGGATCAGTATTGTTCATAAGAATGTAAATGAACCAAGACAAGTCGTGCTAAAAGAAAGAGCGCTAACATTTTCGGTGGTTGATTTATCAGATGAAGAGGTATCCGAGGAAGCACTGCAGGGAATTTACAAGCAAGATGTTTTAAGAGGGTTTGACTTAGAAGAAGATCCTTTAATGCGAATCACTTTAGTCAAGTTATCAGCAGAAGATTCTCGACTTGTGATGAGTATCCATCATATTATTGAGGATGGTTGGTGTACTTCGATTATCATGAATGACTTTTTAACTTTTTATGCCCAATTATCTGAAGGTCAATCAGAAACCCAGATATTGAGTCAGCTGCCAAAACAAAAAGAATATAGTGATTATATTCGTTATATGAGTGTGAAAGAGAATGAATCAAGCCAACTTTATTGGGAAAATCTATTAGAAGGATATGAAGGAGAAGGAGCCATTCCCCCATTACGGGTCGTGGATGAGGAAGTAGAGGAATCTGTGAGTGTATTCAAGCGTTTTCTGACAGAAGAAGAGACGATTAGATTAGAAGAATTAGCGCAGAACTATCATGTAACAATCAATACAGTTTTAGAAGCAGCATGGGGTATTCTACTCGGGCGCTATAACCATCAAAAAGATATTGTATTTGGAAAAGTTGTATCAGGAAGAAATGTTGATTTAGCTGGAATCGAAGAAATGATAGGCTTATTTATCAATACAATCCCTATTCGTGTGACCTTAGATGATGAATTGACATTTGGAGAGCTAATCAAGCAACTACAGGAGCAGGCACTAAGGAGTGAAGTGCATGATCATTATGGAACGACAGAGATTCAGAAATTAATTCAGACAACATTAACATTTGAAAACTTTTATATTAAAGAATCAGACGCAGGAGCGCACCCATTAGAAGTGCAGATGGAAAGCAACAGAGAAGAAATGAGTTATGATCTATCCCTTTTTGCCTACAAACCGGATCAATTAATATTAAGATTGATGTATAATCCGAGTAAATACGAAAAATCCGAAGTTCAAAATATTTTAGAGAAGTTAATGGTTATCTTGCGAACTATATTAATAGAGCCGCAAAAAAAAGTTTTAGAGATAGAAGCGATTATGGAAGAGGAAAGAACGTTGATTCTATCAGAATTCAATTATACTGATGCAACGTATCCAAAAGATAAGACAGTTGTGCAGCTATTTGAAGAACAAGTAGAGAAAACACCAGAGAATATAGCGGTAATATTTGAAGATAAGCAACTCACATACAAAGAACTCAATGCGAGAGTGAACGCTTTGGCGCATAAGTTAAGAGATTTAGGTGTAGGTCCAGATGACTATGTGTGTATCATATCAGAACGAAGCTTAGAGATGATCATTGGCATTTATGGAATCATCAAGGCGGGAGGTGCATATGTACCAGTAGATCCGATGCATCCGAAAGAGAGAATAAACTACATACTTGAGGACTGTCATTCGAAGGTAGTATTAACATATCAAACAGAAGTAGAAACATCAATTCCGATTATTAATCTAGAAGAAACGGAGACATGGGAAGGCGTGAGTGAGAATCCAATCCATGTAAACAAGCCAGGAGATTTGCTTTACTGTATTTATACATCGGGAACAACTGGGAAACCAAAAGGAGTTATGATTGAACATAATGGTTTGATTAATCGAATTATTTGGATGCAGAATCGATATCCTTTAAATGAATATGATGTTATTTTACAAAAAACGATGTACACATTTGATGTGTCAGTATGGGAAATTTTGTGGTGGTCATTCGTTGGAGCGAAAGTCGTGATGCTCAAGCCAAAAGGAGAAAAAGATCCAGATACGATTATTCAAGCAATTAAGAAGTATGAAGTAACAACCATGCACTTTGTCCCTTCAATGCTGAAAGTGTTTACCGAATATACAAAAGATAAATATACGGATCATTTAATGACTTTAAAATATGTTTTTGCTAGTGGAGAGGCGCTCATGCCTTATCATGTTCATGAATTTAACGAGACAGTTAAAATAAAAAATAAAAAAGTGTCTTTAATCAATGTATATGGTCCAACAGAAGCAAGTATTGATGTGACGTATTTTGATTGCGAGGATAATCATGACATTGTACCCATCGGTCGTCCAATTTCAAACACACAAATATATATAATAGATCATGGTATGTTATGCGGAATCGGAATTCCAGGAGAATTATATATAGCAGGGGATGGACTAGCAAGAGGTTATTTAAATAGGCCAGAACTAACCGCAGAAAAATTTGTGGACAATCCATATGGAGAAGGAAAGCTATATCGTTCGGGAGACTTAGCGAGATGGTTGCCAGATGGCAACATTGAATATCTAGGAAGAATAGATCAGCAAGTCAAGATAAGAGGATTTAGAATAGAGTTAGGAGAGATAGAGAGCACAATTCGAGCAATGGAAGAAATCAAGGATTGTGCAGTCATCGCAAGAGTTGATGGGAGTAAAGAGCAGGCAATCTATGGGTATGTAGTATCGGATATAGAGGTTTGTATATCTTCGATAAAAAATCAATTAGAGAATTTGTTACCAGACTATATGATCCCAGCATATATGATACAGATAGATTCTATCCCAGTAACAAGGAATGGAAAGCTGGATAAGCGTGCATTACCAGAAATAGACGTACGAATAAAAAGGGAATATGTGTCACCAAGAACAGAAGTAGAAGAAGCGTTATGTTTAGTATTTCAAGAAATTCTAGGAATTGATTCTTCCATTGGTATAGATGATAGTTTCTTTGTACTTGGAGGAGATTCAATTAAAGCGATTCGAATTGTATCTAAGCTAAGAGAAAGAGGATACCAAACAAATATTCGAAGCATCATGCAAGGTAAAACGCCAAGAAAAATTGGTGAGATGGCAGAAAAGATTAAAGAAGTATTGATTGTTCAAAGAGAGGTAGAGGGAGAAGTAATCTTAACGCCAATTCAAAAAGACTTTATCTTAAATAATAATGAACAGATGTATCATTTCAATCAATCGATGATGTTAGAAAGTCAAGTTAAACTAGATGAAGGCATTTTAAGAAGTGTCTTAAATGAGTTAGTTCGACATCATGATATGTTACGTGCGACGTACTATGGACAAAGACAAGAGGTAAAACCATATAACCAAGATCAAGATTTCGATTTATATATATATGACTATGAAGATATCGCTGATGAAGAACAATTAGCGAAAGAAATAGAAACTGCATCAAATGATATTCAAACAAGTATTAATTTAGAAACAGGTCCAATATTTAAAGTAGGGTTGTTTCGATCACAAATAAAAGATTACCTTCTTTTATGTAGTCACCATTTAGTAGTAGACGATGTATCGTGGCGAATTATAAGTGAGGACTTTACAACATGTTATCAACTCATAGAGAAAGGCAAGCGAACTATATTGCCACAAAAGACAACTTCTTTTCAAGCTTGGAGTCAAACTTTGGATCGCTACTTGAAAAGTGATCGTTTTAAAAAAGAGTTACCTTATTGGAAAGAAGTAGAAGAAAACATTGAAAGTGGGAATATCACTGTTAATGGTGATCGGGGGAAAGCAAGACCCGAGCTATTAAGGATTGAACTGTCTGAGGAACATACGTCACAATTATTGTATGAAGCACCACAAGCTTATCAGGCAGAATTTAATGATCTCTTGTTGGCAGCAGTTGTGCAGGGGATAGCGAGAGCGACTGATAAGGAAATGGTTTCGATTTACATGGAAAGTCATGAAAGAAAAGCAATTGGTGAGGATGTAGTGACCGATCGAACAGTAGGGTGTTTTACAAGTGTGTACCCGTTGGTAATCAAAAACCTAAACGAAAATATTGAATCAACTCTATACGAAGTGAAAGAAACATTACATCAAGTACCCAATCATGGTATGGGGTATAGACTGTTAAAGTCATTAGGCAAGAAGGTGTTGGAAGGCATTATACCTACCATAAAGTTTAACTATTTAGGCGAATTTTCTTCTACTGAGAAAGAGGAACCTTTCATTTCTACACGTTTTTATAGGAGTAATGATATCTCTGAGGACAATATATTTGGAACAGACATTTCGATCAACAGTGTGATTGCAAAAGAAAAGCTAAGGCTGACAATCTCGTATGATGCAGTTAAGTATACGAGTGATTTGATGTATCATGTACATCAAGAGATTCAGAAGCAATTAGAGGCGATACGATCTCATTGTTTGTCTGTAATCGAATCAAAGAATGAAGAGGTTGATGAAATACAAAAATTGATATCAGGCGACTTAAGCTTAACTGAAAGTCTTATTTTAGGAGATATTGAAAATAAGTATGAACCTTCTGTTTTTCAAAGTTATTTTTTAAACAAAGAGCAAGCTATGATAATTAGTGATCAATTACTTATAGAAGGTAATATTGAAAAAGAGGAAATCATAAGAGCTGTAACAAAGGTTATAGAAAAAAGTGAGGCTTTACGTAGTTCATATCAAAAGCAAGGTGGAAAGTATGTCATTTGTGAGCATACACTTGCAAGCGAAACGACTATACCTTACTTAGACCTCAGATACACATCACAATCAACAAGAGCAGAGATCTCCAAAGTGATTGATTATTTAGAAATATGGAGAAATTGTTTTATAAAAGGTTCATGCTTGAGTAAGTTCTTAGTTTTGAGAGAGGCAGATGATAGATATATTGTAGTATTCAAAGTGCACCATGTGGTATGGGATGGAATGAGTTCAGTTTTGTTAAAAGAAAAAATTCATGCCTGTATGAAAGGGCAAGAATATAAGAGTTCTTTACCATATTCACACTATGTTGCAACACTCAATCAAGAAGTAGATGATCAATGTCAAAAAATTAAAACACAATTCTTAAGTGGACTAGAAGCGTATCATAAAGGGCTAGAAAACAATCCAATCATAGGATCAGAAATTAGTGTGGTGAAATTGCCTAAGAACCTAGATAATCTAAATCACTATCATAATATATGGGATCTACTTATTTATATTGCAACTATTATTTCGAAAGAAAATAAGTTATCAGGAGAAAAAATAAAAACGATTCCGATTCAAATTTTACAAGAAAATAGAAACAAAACAAATCTAGATTATTCTGAATCTTTAGGGTTATTTATCGATTTAGCACCGCTATTAATTGATTTAGATCACGTTAAAGACAACAACGCTGTATCAACTCGGGTTCATGAGCTAGATGTTTTGAAAAGGGCAAACAATATAGATTGGATTGATTTGTTTAGAGATATAAACTTGCTTGATACTGTTCTAATAATAAATTACACAGGATCATATGAAAAGAATTTTGACAGAATTAAAAAGACTATGCTTGCCGATTTTAATATAAAGACAAGAGAAATTACAATTTCTTTGTATGACCATCACTTAATCATTCATCATCCTGTTTTTAAAAAAAATTCAGGTAAAATAGAGCAGGTATTACAAGAAAAGATAAATGAATATTTAAAGTTTTAACTTAAGTAAAATTGTATTATTACTGATATGTAGCTTCTCAAAACCTTGTGCTAGCGCTTTGAAAAGGTTTTGAGAGTTGCTTAAATATAAAAGATCAGTTTAAAATTGACCTTTCTTTACACAATACAAGCTTTAAAAAATATGACAAGTAATGAAACTTGTTAGATGTTAGGAGAAATGTTATGATTGCATATGTATTTCCTGGGCAAGGTTCTCAGGTAAAAGGTATGGGAAATCAGCTATTTGATAAGTATCCTGAGTATACAAAAATAGCAGATGAGATATTGGGTTACTCGATTAAAGATTTATGTCTTAATGATCCAGAAGAACTTTTGGGGAAAACTCAATTTACACAGCCGGCTTTATTCACAGTAAATACCTTAGAATATTTAGAAAAAATAAAAAATGGAATTGTTCCGAATTATGTTGCTGGACATAGTTTGGGTGAATATAACGCTTTATTTGCTGCAGGGGTTATTGATTTTGCTACGGGCCTTAGACTAGTAAGCAAGAGAGGAATGCTTATGAGTCAGATAGCAAATGGAGGAATGGCAGCCATTTTAGGTTTTGATATATCTCAAGTTTTGGAGGTGTTAGAGAAAAATCATTTAGAGAATATTTATATTGCAAATGACAATGCTCCAAACCAAATTGTTATATCTGGTGATAAAGAAAACATTTATAAAGCGAAGTCTTGTTTTGAAGAGGCAGGTGCGATAAAGTATGTTATTTTGAAAGTCAGCGGTGCCTTTCACTCAATTTATATGGAGAACGTTAAAAATGAATTTGCTCAATATTTAAGCTCTTTTGAGTTTAATACGCCTCAAATGCCTGTCATTGCTAATTTAACAGCAAAACCTTATGAGGAATCAGAGCTTAAAAGCACGTTAGTTAATCAGATGATAAGCCCTGTACGATGGACGGACTCTATCATGTATCTTTTGAAACGAAGAGTAGAAAATATCACTCAAATTGGACCGGGTAGTGTCCTGTCTGGGTTGACAAGACAAATTAAGAGAGCTATTAAAAGTGATCCTCAATTACTTGATAATATTGAGGTAGCGACTGATATATCAAATGAAGATACTATGAAATCACAGAAAATATTTCCGTTAGGCTCGTTTAAATTTCAAGAAACTTATGGTATTCAATATCCCTATCTTGTTGGCTCAATGTATAAGGGGATTTCTTCGGCATCAATGGTAATACAGACCGGAAAAGCAGGAATTCTTGGCTTCTTTGGGAGTGGTGGATTGTCTATAGAAGAAGTTGAAAGAAATATCATAGAAATTCAAAAATCCTTAAGCAACAAAGGGGTATTTGGTGTTAATTTAATTTACAATCCTAATGAACCTGATATGGAAGAGAGGTTAGTTGATTTACTACTTAAATATAATGTTCGATACATTGAAGCATCAGCATTTATTAAGATAACAACTGCATTAGCTAAGTATAAAATAAAAGGGCTAAAAAGAAATCAGGAAGGGAGAGTCATTTCACAAAACAGAATTTTTGCAAAGCTATCTAGACCTGAGGTAGTAGAGAACTTTTTAAGTCCAATTAGTAAAGATTTAATTGAGCAATTGCTTTCCAAAGGCGATATTACAGAAAAAGAAGCCATGTTAGCAAGAGAAGTGCCAATTGCTAATGAAATTATTGCGGAGGCTGATTCAGCTGGGCATACTGATGGCATGGTACCTATTGTATTATGGCCAGCAATATTGCGATTAAAGTCCCGCTTAGTAGAGCAATATAATTATCCTGAGCCTATTCACTTTGGTGTTGCGGGAGGAATCGGAACACCAGAAGCGATTATTGCTGCTTTTGTTTTGGGAGCTGATTTTGTCGTTACGGGTTCAATCAATCAATGTACAATTGAAGCTAAGACTAGTAGCAATGTGAAAGAGCTACTAGCAAATATGGAGATTCACGATTCAGTCTATGCACCAGCAGGAGATATGTTTGAATTAGGTGCTCGGGTACAAGTTCTAAAAAAAGGAACGCTTTTCTCAGTGCGTGCAAACAAACTTTATGAAATTTATCGCAATTATAACACTTTAGATGCAATAGATGAAAGAACAAAAAAACAGATTCAAACGAAGTATTTTGGAAAAACTTTTGATGAAATATATGAGGAAATAAAAAGCTATCATGGCACGGAAGTAATCGAATATGCCGAAAGCAATCCAAAGCATAAAATGGCATTGATTTTTAAATGGTACTTTGGCTACGCTAACAAAAGTGCTTTAGATGGGTCAAATGATAATATTGTGAATTATCAAATTTTTTCAGGACCAGCGCTAGGTGCTTTTAATGAGTATGTAAAAGGTAGCGAATTAGAAAGTTGGCAGAATAGGCATGTGGACGCGATCGCTATCAAATTAATGAAAGATGCCAAAAAACTTAAAGACAAGTCCAATTAGAAGTGCTACAATTTCAAAAAACAATCTTAAAGGAGGGAATATAACCAATGAATCATGACTTGTATTCTGGTAGAATAGCGGATTCTCCTAACAATCTGATGGATGAGCTGCTTCTAAAACCTCAATTTGAATTTGAAGTAAATAATCTCTTATGCTTTTATAAGCAGATTGAGCTTATCATGTTAAAAGAACAAAAAAGACTTGGATTACTTGATAATCACGAATATAACATCATCAAGAACGTGGTCGAATCACTAAAAAAAGAGGATTTTGTAGCAGATTCAAAAAGCAACTTCTCTGACATCTCCTTTGCATTTGAGCAGAATGTAAAAAGGAAATTAAACGATGCTCTACCTGCCAACTGGCATATAGATAAAAGTAGAAATGATTTTCAAGCAACAGCAATGAGAATGTATGGTATAAAACATCTGAAAAGCTCGATAAATAAAACTAAATCATTGGTAATAAATCTTCACACACTAGCGAAGGAGTATGTTGAGACACCCATGCCTGGCTTTACCCATCATCAACCAGCTCAGATCATTAGTCCATCCTTTTATTTGATATCAATTTCAAGAATCATGTTAGACGCTATTAAGCGACTTCACTTTGCATTAGAAGATATCAACTTATGCCCATTAGGGGCAGGTGCAATGGCAGGTCTAGAGCTGAAGTGGGATCGAAACATTCTGGCAAAAGATTTAGGATTCCAGAAACCATTAAATACTGCCTTGGTAGCTATTTCAGAAAGAGATTGGATGCAGAAAATCGCATTTGAGTATAGTTTAATCGGCAACAAAATTAGTCGATTTTGTACAGACTTTATCTATTGGAGTTCTTATGAAAATAAGTTTATCGATTTGCCAGATAGTATGGTTGGAATCTCATCAGCCATGCCACAAAAAAAGAACTTTGTTATTCTAGAACGCATTATAGGAGGCTGTGCTCATCTAAACACCTTCTTCAATGATTTTATGAATACTTCGCAAAATAGCTCTTATACCAATCTAGTACAAATTACAAAAGAAGGGTCAAGGTATTTAGAAGAACTATTTAATTGCTATAATCGAGTAATAACCTTATTTGATTTATTCATCTCTAACCTTAAATTCAATGAGGATAAACTACTTGAATATTGTTATAGTGATTTCTTCGGTGGATTCTCCTTGGCAAACTATTTGACGAAAGAAGAAAAAATCTCCTATCGCTTATCACAAAAAATAGTTGGAGAATTTGTGTGTAATGAGAAAAATGAATTAGAAGACTTAATCAGAATTATTACAAAATATGGTTATAAAGTAACGAGCGACATACCACTTGAAAAATTCTATGAGGCAAAGTGGCTGTTAAACTCAAAAAATACGTTAGGCTCAACCTCACCAGATTTTGTAAAAAAAGAATTACTCAATCAAGAAGAAGAACTAAGGAGGTGCTTTAATGAATAAAAAATCTGGTACGATGGGCAATGGGCGTGCAAATGGAACTTTTGGAGAATTTCTTCAAGGTAGATTTAGTAAATGTAAGAAAAGCTTTATCGTTACGCTGCCAATAAAACTTTATTCATATGCTAAATATGCTCCTACTAAAAATTATCACGATGTATTTGTTATGCCAAGTTATAAGACTAAAGCTTATAGGTTGATTAATGCCCTTAGAGAAAAGTTTGAAATAAAAGAAGGGGGGATGTTAGTCATTAAAAGTGAAATCCCCGAAGGAAAAGGACTTGCGAGTTCATCAGCAGATTTGTTAGCATCAGCTAGAGCATTTTTGGATGCTTATGATTTAACGATGACGAATGAAGAACTAGGATTATTACTATCTTCAATTGAGCCAACAGATGGTGTCATGTTTAATGAGGTCGTGGCATTTTACAGCCAAGAGGGGAAATGCATTGAAAATCTAGGAAACATTCCTAAGATTTATATTATCGGAATTGACGAAGGTGGAGTCATTGATACATTAGAATATAACAATTATATTGATGAACATATGCAAGAAGAGGAAAGACGCCATTTCAATACCCTTTTAGAAGATATGATTATTGCTTTCAAAAGAAAAGATATTAATAAGATTGGTAACATCTCCACTAAGAGTGCTGAAATAAATCAAAAATTTTTACAAAAGAAAAACCTTAATATTTTGATGGACATCAAGAATAAGTATTCATTGCCAGGTGTTGTTATCACCCATTCAGGTACTTATTCAGGTTTAATCCTAGATGAATCTAGTTTTAATAACCATTTAATGCTAACTAACATTTTAAAGGAATTAAATGAAAAGAAAATAGAATACACACTTTTTGAAAGTATGGGAGATGATAGTGTGGAAGAAAAATTGATAAAAAAGGCTGCTTAAAGGCACAATGAAAAGCGCAAATGAAATTACAGAAAAGAATTAAAAGAGGTTTTATAAAGATTTAGTTTAAGCGCAAAATTTTTTTAACTCTATTTGTGCCTTGAGCCATGCGAAAGGAATGATAGTTAAGATGAAAAGTATAGATATAATAGGAAACACCCCATTGTTAAGATTAACATCTACTGATCATGTATATGCAAAATTAGAATGCAATAATCCTTATGGGATGAAGGATAGAGTTGCCAAACACATGCTATTAAAGGCGAAAAAAGCAGGGCTAATAAATAGTGAAAGCACAATCGTTGAGACTTCATCAGGTACTTTTGCGCAAGCGTTAGCATTTGTAGGAAGAAGTATGGGGCTTAAAGTGCATCTAGTAGTAGATCCAAGGATAGATAAAATGACACTTAGAAAACTAAAAGCACTAGGAGCTACTGTTGATATGGTTGAAAAAATGACTGAAGAAGGGTGGCAAGGTGCGAGAGTTAAGCGAGTAAAAGCATTGCTTGCAAAAGATAAGAATATGTATTGGACACATCAATATTATAATGTGGAAAATAAAGAAGCTTATACCAGTTTAGCAAATGAACTATTAGATGAAAATACCAGTATTGACTATTTAGTTGCATCAGTAGGAAGTGGTGGTTCTCTTAGCGGTACAGCTAAGAGAATCAAAGAAATTTATCCTAAGTGTAAGATTATTGCAGTTGATGCAATTGGAAGTGTTATCTTTGGTCAAGAGCATAATCCAAAGAGACTACAATCAGGATTAGGAAATGGACTACACCCTTCAAATGTTGATCATGATCTTATTGATGAAGTTCATTGGCTTAGCGATTCGGAAGCTTATTCTGCAACATTAGACCTTGTAAATAAAGAGCAAATCTTTGCAGGTAACTCTTCAGGATCAGTTTACTGGGTTTCAAGGTGGATTGCAAATCATAACAAAGGTAAAAATGTATTTTGTATTTTTCCTGATCGTGGAGATCGGTACTTTGATACAGTTTATAATCCAGAGTTTTGGGAGCTAAACAAGCTTAATAAAATTGATTTTAAAGGACTTATTCCAACTGAAATAAATAATAGCCGTAAAGAAATAACCGACTGGTCTTTCAAGAAACTAAGGGGAGATAAAGCATCATGAATAAGCAGTGTGTCATTTTTATCGAATCTAATACAACTGGAAGTGGAATAGAAATCATCAAAAAAGCAAAAGAACTAGGTATAGTACCGATCGTATTAGCACGAGACACGAAAATATATCCGAAAATAATGACTTTATGCGAAGTGTTGGAATGTGAAACAAACTGTTTTGAAACACTCCTCAAGAATATAACAGATGTTAAATATAACTATGAATTATTAGGAATCATGTCTACAAGTGAATATTATATCGAAATGGTTTCAAGAGTATGTACGTACTTTAACCTTCCTAGCAACCAACTTGAAACGATAGAACTATGCCGAAGTAAATACGAGTTAAGACAATTATTATCAAGTAATGGCTTTGAACAACCTAATTTTTTTATCGCCAACAGCATCGAAATATTTAAAAGAAAGATTGAGAAAATTAACTTTCCAGTAGTGATAAAACCAGTTAGTGAATCGGGGTCTTTAAATGTAAAGCTATGTTCTTGTAAAGAAGAAGCGGTCCAACAAGCCAGCTTAATATTGGAAAAGAAAATGAATGTTCGCAATCAAAAAGTGAATAGTGCAGTTTTGTGCGAAATTTTCATTGAAGGAGAAGAATATAGTGTTGAAACTTTTGTGCAAGATGGGGAAATAAAATGTATTGGAATTACTGAAAAAAAAGTAGGTGGATATCCTTACTTTGTTGAGACAGGACATATTTTTCCTGCTAAGTTAGAGGGTAAAATTGAGAAATTAATAAGAGAAACAGCTGTCAATGCACTTAAGCTAGTAGGTAACAACTTTGGAGCCATGCATACAGAGTTGAAGCTATATCGAGGCAAAGCGTATCTTATTGAAATTAATCCTAGGTTAGCAGGAGGGATGATTCCCCAAATCGTAAAAAATGCAATAGGAATTGATTTATTAGAAAATTGCCTATTATCAACTTGCAATTTGGGTTTAAAATTAGATCCAAAAAGTGAAAATATTTCACAAATATCTTTTATGATCCCTTCTGAGTCAGGAAAGTTAAAGGAAATTAGTTTCTCAGATTGCCTAAAGGAATTCCAAAAGACAATTGTTTATCAGATAGGAAAACAAGTCAACATCCCTCAAAGTAGCTATGATCGGTTAGGATATATTATTTCAACAGCAGCTAACTATGAAGAAATCTCTGATCATATTAAAAAAATAGCTTCAGGGGTAAAAATTAAAATTGAACAATAACAACAACAAGAGGTGAGTTAAATGGGAGTTACAAAAGGAGATTATATCGCACATGCAAATTTATTTTCAAATCACTTTAACAAGAAATATTCAATGACTAACATTTTAATTGAGGAGTTCGAAAAAAAAGCAGTTGAAATACCAAATGAAATTGCGATCGTGTTTAAAGGCGAGAAGTACACCTATTCAGAGATCAATTCAAAAGCAACTCATATATGTGAAAATTTAAAAGCATTACAAATCAAGCCACAAACCTATATTGGCTTGATGATGAATAGGGGGCTAGAAGCAATCATTGCCATTTTAGGAATCCTAAAAAATCGCTGTGTTTATGTGCCAATTGATCTCCAACTACCAAATGATAGAATCAACTATATGCTGGAAAAAAGTAACATTACTGAAGTGATTTGTGATGATAGTGGTGTTGAAAAATTAAGTCATCTGAATGAAAAGAATCCTCGTCAAATACTACATTACTCGGAATTAGAAAAAAGCTGTGAAATGTTAAGCGACAATACCCCAAGAAGCAAAGATGATGACCTATATCTCATGTACACATCAGGTTCTACAGGACATCCTAAAGGGATAACCATCAACAATGAAAACATCTCACCTTTTATGGCATGGAATATAGACTACTTCAAATTTACTAAACAAGATCGTATCATTCAATATCATAACTTAAGCTTTGACTTCTCCGTCTGGGAAATATTTGAAGCACTACTATCAGGAGCCGTTTTACATGTTGTAGACGATGCCACTTCTGTAGATATTCATAGCTTCTTAGAATATCTATCAACAAATAAAATTACTGTTTTAAACGTGACGCCTACACAATTCAGATTTATGCTACAATACCTCACGATGATTAAATCAGAAGCTTTCTCATCATTAAAACACCTCATCTTAGGCGGTGAAGCTTTTCCTTCAACACTTGTAGAGGACGCGACTAAGGCTCTCCCTCAAGATTGTAACATTTATAATGAATACGGTCCCACAGAAGCTACCATTTCAAGCTCAATCTTTTTATGTAACGACCATCATGACCACGAACATCCGACGATACCGATTGGGCTCCCTTCCGCAAACACAGACTACTATGTATTAAACAATGATCTAGAACCTATTTTGCCAGGTGATAAAGGTGAATTATATATCGGTGGTCCTGGTGTTGCGAAAGGCTACTACCAGAATCCCGATAAAACTGAACAATCATTTAAATATTTTGAAGCCCTTGATCAACCCCTTTATAAGACAGGAGACATTGTGCAGTTAATAGATGACAATCAGCTCTTATTTATTGGAAGAGACGATAGTCAGATTAAATTAAGAGGATATCGAATAGAATTAGGCGAAATTGAGAATGCCATTAGTCAGATAAATGGTATTGAGAATAGTGTTGTCTTATTGAAAGAGAACCTAATCCATCATTTCGAGTATTTAATTGCCTTTGTAACAACAAAAGAGAATATCTCAAACTTAAATGAAGCCATTTTTAAAAAAGAGCTGAAGAAAACATTACCTGAATATATGATTCCACAGCACATCTTGATTATAGAGCAATTTCCAATGACTCCTAACGGTAAAATAGATAAAATAAAGCTATATGATTATAAAATGTTAAAAAAGTTATGATTACATTATTCAGGAATAAATGATAAGCTATTTACTGTCCAGAATTAAGACTAGGGTTGTTAAAAGCACATATTTTAAGCGTTTATGACTTCATAGTCGTCCTCTTCCCACCCTCAGAAAAACGAACAAGAGTAATTCAATGCGTTTGGAGAGAAAAAGCAATTACAAGTAAGTTTTCCGAATATAATAAAAGCATACCTAACCAGCTAAGTAGCTTTGTAAGAGTCATAAGAGTCCTCAAGATTAGTAAACTTTTTCAAAATTTTCACATTGCGTAATCAATTGCCTAAAAACAATCGGTTTTAGAAAGGAGGTTTTAGGAGTTATGTTTAAAATATTTAAGTATTTAAATAAAAAGGAATGGCTATTTGTGATACTCGGTGTGACATTTGTGGCCTTTGCAGTCTGGTTAGATTTAAGAATCCCAGATCATATGGCTGATATCACAGAGCTAGTTTTTACAGAAGGAAGTACGATTTCTGAAATCTGGCGTGAAGGTTTATGGATGTTAGCAACAGCGTTTGCTAGTATGGCGGCGATGATTATCGTTGGTTACGCAGCAGGACGACTCTCAGCTGGACTTGCTCGTGATTTAATCGCAAAGATTTTTGGAAAAGTGCTAGACTTTAGTCAAGCTGAGGTGAATCGATTTTCAGTTGCAAGTTTGATCACTCGTGCTACCAACGATGTTACACAAGTTCAAAATATCCTGGTTATGGGATTTCAAACACTAATTAGGTCGCCGATTATGGCGGTGTGGGCAACGATTATGATTTTTAATCGCGGACTCGAGTGGTCAGTTGCAACATTTATTGCAGTAGCAATTATGCTATGTGTTATTTTAATTCTGATCATCTTTGCTTTGCCTAAATTCAAAATCATTCAAGAGTTAACTGATCGTTTAAACTTAGTAACACGCGAGCATTTAACAGGAATTCGAGTGGTAAAAGCTTATCATGCAAAAAATTACGAAGAAGAAAAGTTTGCCGATGCCAATATACAGTTAATGAAAACCAATCGTTTTGTACGTCGAATGATGACGCTTCTACTACCAGTAGTTGGATTTGTTATGAATGCATTGCCGCTTGCGATTTACTTAATTGGTGCGTATTTGCTTAATGAGGTTGGTATCATAGAAAGTCTAGATATTTTTAGTAATATGGTAGTTTTTGCTCAATATGGAATGATGGTCATTATGGCATTTTTAATGATTTCAATCATGTTTGTTATGCTTCCACAAGCGATGGTATCAGCACATCGCATTAATGAAGTATTAGAAAAAGCCCCATCTCTTAAGTATCCAGAAACAAAATCTGATGCAACCATTGATACAAAGGTTGCAGTAGCTTTTAACAAGGTTAATTTTAAGTATCCAGAAGCAGAGGACTATGTATTAGAAGATATCAATTTCACAGTGGGTGTTGGTGAAACAGTAGCTTTTATTGGTGCTACTGGAAGCGGGAAAAGTACGATTTTGAAATTGATTGCTCGTGCTTACGATGTAACAGATGGAACAGTTCATATTGCAGGAAAAGATGTGAAAGCTTATACAGAAACGGAATTAACTGATAAAATTGGATACATTCTCCAAAAAGCAACATTATTTTCTGGTAGTATTGCTTCTAATGTCGCCTTTGCTAACGAAGATGTTTCTAAGAATATGCCTGATATCAAAGATGCGACTGATTTAGCACAAGCTAGTGAATTCATTGATAAAATGGAAAATACTTATGAAGCTAACATTACTCAAGGTGGAAGCAATCTATCAGGCGGACAGCGTCAGCGGTTATCAATAGCTCGTGCTTTATTTAGAAAGCCTGATATTTTGATGTTCGATGATTCGTTCTCAGCACTAGACTATAAGACAGATCGAAATCTAAGGGAAGCTCTTAAAAAAGAATGTAGTGATGTAACAAAATTAATAGTGGCACAACGTGTATCAACGATTAAAGATGCTAACAAAATCATTGTATTAGACGAAGGTAGCATCGTTGGCGTTGGAACTCATAGACAATTGTTGAAAAATTGTAGCGTGTACCATGAAATTGCATCATCACAATTGACAGAGGAGGAGCTTGTAAATGGCTAATGAAAAGGAAGTTGCATATCGATTTGATGATATAGATGGTAACATGGCAGGAAAAGTTTTAAAGAAGTTAACGGCATATATGCGACCTTATTGGTTTTGGATTATTCTTGCACTTGCTGCTACCTTCGGTTCAAGTATAATCTCCATTATCGTACCACAGCGAATTAGAAGAATGGTAGATTACATTCAGGAAAGTGTGTTTGGTAGCGCAAGTATTGACATGGCTGTCATCTGGAATATCGCAATCGTGCTAATTGTTCTTTATGTAGGAGTTGCTATGTTAGACTTCATCAGTTCGTTTACAATGGCAGATATTTCTCAGATACTGAGTGAAAGGCTACGTAAGGATATGAACGGTAAAATAGATCGAGTTCCTCTTGCTCACCTTGATTCAAAGTCAACAGGTGATACATTAAGTCGTATCACAAATGACGTCGGAACACTTGGGTCAACTGTCGATCAAAGCTTTATTGCTATAGCAGGATCAACTTTCATGCTTTTAGGTTCATTGATCATGATGTTTATAGTTAATTGGGTTTTGGCATTGACGGCTGTTGTAGCAGCGATAGTTGGCTTTGGTTTTATGGCTACTATTGCTAGGAAAACACAAAAGTTTTTCAAAGCACAACAAGACGAGCTTGGCAAACTGACAGGCCATATTGAAGAAGTCTTCTCAGCACATGATGTGGTTAAAACCAATGGTGCGAAGGATTTAATGAAAAAGCAACTAACGGATATTAATGGTAGATTGTATGATGCGTCTTTCAAAGCGCAGTTTGCCATGAGTGCTTTAATGTCAACAATGATGTTTTTAAGTAATTTAAGTTTTGTTTTTATCAGTGTGGTTGGGTCAGTGTTAGCTTTTAGTGGTCATATTACGTTTGGCGTTATTGTGGAGTTTATGATTTATATTCGATTGTTTACGCACCCATTAAGAGATTTGGGTCAGCAATCAATGACGTTGCAGACTGGATTTGCGGCTAGTCATCGTATTTTTGAGTTTCTTGATGCAGATGAGATGGAAGATGAAAGTTATAAGAACGCTACGATTAATGATGTTAAAGGGAAAGTGGTCTTTGATGACGTTAAATTTTCTTATCAACCAGATAAGTTAATTATTAAGAACTTCTCGGCAACGATTGATGTTGGGCGAAAGGTTGCCATTGTCGGTCCAACGGGTGCTGGTAAGACAACGATTGTGAATTTGTTGATGAGATTTTATGAATTAAACAGCGGATCAATCTTAATCGATGATGTTGATATTACAACTATGAAGCGAGAAGATGTTTATGACTTATTCTGCATGGTGCTTCAAGATACATGGCTATTTGAAGGTAGTGTAAAAGAGAATATCATTTATAACAAAAAAGATGTAGCTGAAGAAGATGTTAAGCGTGTTTGTAAAGCTGTTGGACTGCATCATTATATTAGATCTTTACCTCAAGGTTATGAGACAATATTGACAGAAAAAGTGAGCTTTTCTACAGGGCAACGTCAGCTCATGACAATTGCGCGTGCAATGATAACAGACGCACCCTTATTAATTTTGGATGAGGCAACAAGTTCTGTTGATACGAGGACTGAAATTATGATCCAAAAAGCAATGGATAAACTGATGATTGGTCGTACATCCTTTGTGATTGCTCACAGGTTATCAACGATTCGGAATGCGGATATTATTTTAGTCATGAATGAAGGGGGTATTGTTGAAATGGGAGGTCATGATGAATTGCTCGAAGCAGCTGGACTCTATTCCAGGTTGTATCGTTCGCAATTTGATTTTGAGGAAGAGATTGCTTACTTATAATATAAGAAGGTTAAAAAAGGAGTGTTTAAAATGATTGCAAGTATGAAAAATGTTGTTAAGTTGTATGGTAAAGCCCCAGCACTTGATAATCTAAATTTAGAGATTAATGAAGGAGAGATCCTTGGTTTGCTTGGTCCTAATGGATCAGGGAAAACGACTGCGATACATATTCTTTGTGGGTTGATTGAACGAAATTCTGGCACTGTAAATGTATTTGGGATGCAACAGGATATGAAAAATTTAAAGACCCGTCAGCAGATGGGATTAGTAACGCAAGAGGTAACAGTATTTAAAGACTTAACTGCAAAGGAGAATTTACAGTATTTTGGTGGACTGTATGGTTTAAAAGGTCGTGAGCTTGAGAAGAATATTAAAGAAGTTCTTGAGTTTGTAGAATTAACTGATCGAGCAAATAAAAAACCTGGTACTTTTTCTGGAGGTATGCAACGCCGTTTAAATATTGCATGTGCACTTGTTCATAAACCGAAGTTTTTGATTATGGATGAGCCAACAGTTGCCATTGATCCCCAATCCCGTAATCACATTTTGGAATCGGTTAAAAAGATTGCTGCTCGTGGGACGACAATTTTATACACATCACATTATATGGAAGAAATACAGGCAATCTGTACGAAGATTGCAGTGATGGATGCAGGTCGTGTTATTGCGCAAGGAACAGCAGATGAACTAGTTAATCAAATTCAACATGAGGAAATAGTTCGCATAACAGCTATCTCTGCGACGGAGACACTAATCAATGAGTTGAAAGCTGTGGCTGGTGTTAAAGCGGTTAATCTTATTGGAAATGAGTATCTGATTGCATCGACAGTTGGTAGTGGGAATCTTAATCGAATTCTTGAGGTCGCTCAGCGTAATGGAGGTGTTGCTGGCTTTAAGGCAGATAAACCTAATTTAGAAGATGTATTTTTAACATTAACTGGTAAGAAGTTAAGGGATGAGGAGGCTTAATTATGAATCAATTTTCTTTAGTATTTAAACATTACTTTATGCGCACACTTAAAGATAAGCTGGGGCTTTTAACACAGATTGTAACACCTTTTATCATTATATCTATTTTTACTATGATTAATGAGCAATGGTCAATACGTTCAGGCTTTAGTGTGATGTTTAATGGATACAACTTTGGTGCTACAGCAACGACTATCCCAAATCTATTTTTCTTTCAATTGTTTGGTGGAATGTGGATTCTTAATTATTTATATGAGGATTTGAAAGAAGTACGTCGATTTCGACTCTTTGCAACACCTAATGATCGAAAGATCTTTCCGATTGCGGCAATGCTGGGTAGTTGGTTAGTATCTATTTTGCAAGGTTTTATTATCATTGTTGGAACAAGTATTTTGTTCGATGTCTACTGGGGGAATAAATTTTTCTTACTAATGGCACTTTTAGCTATTTCATTGTTTTCTCAATTTCTGTTTGTGCTTATTTTCGCCCTAACTAACAGCTTGACGGTCGCAAATGGAATTGGTTTTCCCCTTATTTTTATAATTGGTAGTTTTGGTGATGTGCCTATTGCTATAAGGGACTTAATTAATCACCGAATTATAGCATTTATGTCGGATTGGTCACCTGTAATGTTAGCTAGGCGTGCAGTTACAGAGTCAGGTTCTATAGCGACAATTAATCTCCGTGAAGGTGTGTATATTGCAGGCGATATAACAATTGCTATGCGTAACTTAATTGCTTTATTCGCTATGTCAGCGATAATAGCAGCAATAGCATATTGTGTTGGGAAGGTGAGAAAGATATGGTAATTTTAAAATTTGCTCTTAAAAGAAGTTTTAGACGCCCACTCACAATTTTCATGAGTTTTGTTTTGCCAATTAGTTTATTATTAATTTCAGGTCTCTGGGGAGATGGTGGACGAGGATACTACCTGATTGCACTAGTTATTATGTTTGGTTCATTTCCACTAACAGGTGGAATGTTAACAGATAGAAGAGAACGAACGATTGTTCGGATTATGAGTACACCAACAACAACTTTTGATTATTTATTTCAAAATTTAATAGCTTGTATGGTGCCATTACTCTTGCAAAGTTTAGTTATTTCTGTCACAGGAATGTTGCTACATGATTGGTCATTTACATTTACATTTTTTATCGGGGTGTGTTATTTGGCATTTGCTGCTACCTCAGTTGCCTTTTCCTTTGCTTGGAATTGTTTATTTAAAAGTAAAGAAGTAAGTTTTACAATTTTATCAATGTTTCTGACCCTTGCATCGTTCGCCGGTCTTCTTTTACCTCTTGAGATTTTCCCAGATAATTTGCGTACAGTTGCTATGATTTTTCCAACTTACTGGATTGCAAGTAGTATCGAAGAATTAATATCGAATGGCTCGACTTTGAGATTTGGAATGTCAATATCCGTACTTACCTTATTTGTTGTCGTTTTCTTATTGTATGGGAGTAAAAGAGGAGCTTATTAAGTAGAAAAAATAGAAATTTTATGAAATTTTGAAAATATGCACGATAATGATATTTATTAAAAAGAAAGAATCAGCATCAAGGAAATGACTGAAAGAGAGTCGAGTTCTATGATGAGGGCTCTTTTTTTATATATATTAAAAATAAAGGTAAATTTAATAATGAAAAGCAAGTTTTGACGCCTACAATGATGATTTCATAATCGTTCACTATTATTTATATAAAGCGAATATGAGTGATTCAATGCTTTTTAAGAGCAAAACACTTATATGTAAACTTTTGCTGATATAATAAAGCCATAACTACTTCGAGATTGAGTGGAAATTTAATAAAAGGAGAAAGATAAGAATGAAAACATCAATTGAAAGAGCATCACACGAATTAAGTATAGTCTCAGCAGAGAAAAGATATGCTTCGACGATCTTGGAAGAAAGAGTTTTAATATATTTATCAGAAATATTTAACTTTACGATTGACAATCTATTAGATAATTTTCTTGAACTCGGAGGTGGTTCGTTAAAAGCCGCACAGCTAATAAATCGTCTGCACCAAAATGGTTATAAAGCAAGTGTGGAAGATATTTTTAACAGTAGAAATTTGGCTGTATTTATAGCCAAAATTGAATGTGAAGAAGTAGCCATCTAAAGATCAGGAATAATATATGACAATATGTTATAGAAATTAGTAAAATTTCTAGGAAGGAGGTACTATGAAAATATTACACTTGAATCTGTCGAATGTTAAAGAGGATACAGATTGGAAATCATTTCTACCCTTTATTTCTAAACGAAGAAGGAGAAAAATTAGCAAGTACAAGCATATTGAAGATAAAGTACTGTCACTTTACGGAGAGCTGATGATTAGAATGGGTCTTTCGAAGCAGCTAGGATTAAATCATAATGAACTAAAATTTGATTTTAATGAGTACGGAAAGCCGTATTGTCAAATTTATACTCACATGAAGTTTAATCTTTCACATACTAGGACTTGTATTATCGTCTGTTTTTCAGAAAATAAGGAAGTTGGTGTTGATGTAGAAAGGTTAGGTGACCCACCATTTGAAATTATGGACTTCTGCTTTAACAAAAGCGAGATTGATTACATAAACAATTCAAAAGTAAGTAAAATAAGATCTTTCTTTGAAATATGGACGAGAAAAGAAGCATATCTCAAATGGAAAGGCACAGGAATGGTTTCAAATCTAGGTGAAATTGATACATATTCGATGGAGAGTCCAAAGTTTTATAGCTATACGAGTGAAGAGTATTTTTGTACGGTTTGTAGTGAAAGCTTAGAAGAAGTAGAGATCCAAAGCCTTTCTAAACAAGACATAATTGATTTTTTCCAACCTGAGGTAGCTGAATTAAAAGGGAGCACAATATAGATTAAGAGACCGGAATCATAAATCAAAGCGAGCAAGCTTATGGCATTAAACAGTCACAACCTCACAACCGCCCCTTTCACTGCCCGTTCAATACGCACAAGAGTAATCTAATGCTTCTCAGGAAAAAAAGCAACCACAAATAGCTTTTCCTAGTATAATAGAAGCATACCTACTCACTTGCTGAGTAAAAAACTTATGAAAGGTGGCATGCGGATGAAAATATTTGAAAACCTTCTTGCTATGATGGAACTCAATCACTTAGGGCAATTGCAGTTTGTAAAAATAGGATGGCATAAATATTTACCTCCTACCTGAGGGCTACATGCCACTACTAAGTTAATCTTTAGTAAAGGAGTAGCGAATGGAAGTCTTAATCGGCATGAATGGTTAGATAGAAAAAGGATTCTAAATAAAAATTAAAAAGGAGTGATAAGCATGAGTACAGCAACTTTAAACACAGTTCCAAGAGAAATAAAACCAGCATCAACCGTTTTAGAGAAAGAAGTTTTAGCCTATTTATCGGAGATTTTTGATTTTTCGATTGATAATCTATTAGACAACTTTCTTGAACTCGGAGGTGGCTCACTAAAAGCTGCACAGTTAATTAACCACTTGCAACAAAATGGCTATAGAGCTAATATGGAAGATGTGTTCACTAGCAAAACGATCGCAGCATTTATTGCAACAGTTGAACCTAAAGAAGTATCTGCTTAAAAATTAAGAATAAGACGCAACAACATGTCACAGGAATTGATGAAATTTCTGGAAAGGAGGTACCATGAAAATATTACATTTGAACTTGTCAAATATTAATGAGGATGAAGATTGGGAGTCGTTAATGCCTTTTATTTCTGCTCGAAGAAAAGAAAAAATTAATCGCTACAGGCATAAAGAAGATAAGGTGTTGTCCCTTTACGGTGAGTTGATGATTAAGATGGGTCTAGCACAGGAGCTTGGCTTAAAGAGCGATGAGGAACTGAAATTTGATTATAATGAATACGGAAAGCCATACTGCCACGTGTATAACCACATGAAGTTTAATCTTTCGCATACGAGAACTTGTATTATTGTCTGTTTTTCAGAAAATAGGGAGGTTGGCGTTGATGTGGAAAGGTTAAATCAGCCACCTTATGAAATTATGGATATGTGCTTTCATAAAAATGAAGTTGATTATGTCAATCAGTCAAAGCTAAGTAAACTAAAATCGTTTTTTGAAATATGGACGAAAAAAGAAGCTTATCTTAAATGGAAAGGCACAGGAATGGTCTCAAATTTAGATCACATTGATACACTCTCAATGGATAAAAAGTTTTATAGCTATATTAGCGAAGATTATTTTTGCACAGTTTGTAGTGAAGATCTAGAGCAGGTAGAGATTCAAAGTTTGTCTAAGCAAGATATTATTGACTTTTTCTTGCCTGATGCAGATGAACAAAAAGATAACAACGTGGAAGTAGAGCGGCTTGTTTCATGATCAAACAAGAGCTGGTACTAAGCTTCAAACAGAGAATGTTAATTGCGATTAATGTTCTTTTTTTTAGGCTCTTCGCTAAAGTGAATAGGTAGTTAAGGAAAAGCCAAACTAACACCATAGGGGTGTTAGTAATGAGGAATGTAATAGAAAGAATATTAGAAGT
>JGI24703J35330_11748854_pt1 | contig 54129 bp, 31 predicted proteins | sample TergutNt197P1_FD_35330 | JGI IMG/M metagenome (IMG submission 35330)
TGGTTTGGTGGTGGAATTATTCCCGACACTCAACTTCGATATATCGAAAATTGGAAAAAGTTGCATCCAGATTATCAGATTATTAGGTGGGATGAGTCGAATTTTGACGTTTCAACAATCGACTATATTAAAGATGCCTATGATGCGAAAAAGTTTGCCTTTGTTTGTGATTATGTTCGTCAGCACGCCGTCCATCTTCACGGTGGTATTTATCTTGATACGGACGTTGAGGTGCTAAAGCCTTTTGACGACTTACTTCATCATGAATTTTTTATTGGTTTTGAGGATGATCACAATTTAGAGGCGGCAATTTTTGGTAGTGTGCCGGCGCATCCGGTGTTGCAACGTATAATGACTGAGTTTCATTCGAGGAAATTTTATTTGCCTTTGGGAAAAATTGATACGAAGCCGTTGCCACAGGTGATTACTCAGATTTTCGTTGAATATTATGAGTTAAAAAAGACAAACGTTTGCCAACATCTTGCAGATGGTATTTCTGTTTTTACAAAAGATTACTTTACGTGTAAAGATTGGGAAACAAAAGAGATTTTTACAACGAAAAATTCTTACTGTATCCATAATTTTGCGGCCAGTTGGCATGACGATGTGGAAAAATCTATTCGGAATAAATTTGGTCCTGAGGTTTCAAAAAATTTAATGCGGGTTATAAGGGTAAAACGACGGTTGGGGCGAATAATTTCGGGTCAACACAAAAGGCGGTCGTAATATGAATGAATTAGTCTCGATTATTGTGCCGGTCTTTAACGTCGCCCCATGGATAAAAAGGTGTTTTCTTAGTTTAAAAAATCAAACTTATCCTAATATCGAAGTCTTGTTTATTAACGATGGTTCGAGTGATGAAAGCGCGGAGATTATTAAAAATCTAATTCGTGACGACCACCGATTTACGTTATTTAATAAGGAAAATGGCGGTCCGGGTTCAGCGAGAAACTTCGGATTAAAAAATGCCAAAGGCGAATATTGTATCTTTGTTGATAGTGACGATGATATCAGGCTTGATGCTGTTGAAAATTTACTTCAGGTTGCTCGTGATGAACGACTTGACGTATTAGCGGCCAATTCATTTGTCACAGAACTGAGTGGTAGACAAAGACCAGGAATAAAGATTGTTAAACCAGTTGAAGGTGTCGTTACAGGCATGTCATTTATGGCTCAATCAATAAAACGAAATCAATATAGCGGGTCGGTGTGTATAAATGTGTATCGCGTTCCGTTTTTGAGGGAGTTTGGTTTGTATTTTGATGAGGCGACTCTAATAGAAGATGAAGAATGGATGCCTCGCGTGTTTGAAAAAGCCGAACGCGTGAAATTTATAGATTTTCAGTTTTATCATTATCATTTGCGAGTGAGTTCACAGATGAGTGCCGATAATTTGCTAGAAAATTATAAAGCGGTGTTGTATGTTTGTAATAAGTTAGATGAGCATTTTAAAAAGGGGCATGTAACAAAAGAGGTTAAAATTTTGTTAAATCATTTGGTTGAGATGTGTTTAGAATGGACAAGCGATAATCTACAATATCTTTTTATCTATAAACAAAATACTTTCGCGTCGAAAATGATTTGGAATGCAATGAGAATTTCTACTTTTACCAAAGTCCTATTTTTTAAAGTAGCGCCAAACTTATACGCAAGATGCAAGCATAAATATAGATTGATTAGTAAAAAAATACGAGGGGAAAATAATGAAAATTAGTGTGATAATACCCGTGTATAACGTCGCTGGTTATGTGAGAAAAAGTATCGAGTCTGTGATAAATCAAGACTATTTAGGTGAGGTCGAGATTATTTGTGTTAATGATGGATCGACTGATGGAAGTCGAGAAATATTGAGTGAATTTGATGAACTTGTTGTGATTGATCAAGGAAATCAAGGACCAAGTGCAGCGAGAAATACTGGACTTCGAAAAGCGACTGGTAAATACGTATTTTTTCTTGACAGCGATGATTATTTACCACCAGACGCTCTTGAAATACTTTATAAAGTTGCAATCGAAAAAGATGTTGAAGTTGTTGGTGGTGAAATGCAGTTGATAAGTCCTGATAGTGAATTGGACGTTTTGTCTCGACCAGACGGCATTTATAATCAAACGTTTACTGGATTTGATTATCTAAATAAAGATTACGAACACCTTTATGCCTGTAACAAATTATATAAACGGGAATTTCTAATAGATAATAATTTCCATTTTATCGAAGGTATAACCTTTGAAGATATGGAGTTTACGCCCCGAATTTATATGAAAGCTAAATCGGTAATTCTCATTCCAAATGTAACTTATTTCTATGTGCAAAGACCAGGTTCGATTACAAATAGCGTGGCGGCGCCGATTTCTCACCCCTTTAAAATTATCGAAAGTTTTGATAAAATGTTAAAAGTGGAAAATAACCAAGCAATTAAAGAAATAAAGTTAAAGCTAATTAAAAATTTCATTATCCCACATTTACCCACACCGATTGAAAAAGACCAACGCTATAAAAATTTAAACCTTCCATGGATTTTCTTTTCTTCTAACCAGCGCGAAAATAAAATATATGGTTTGAAGTTGTTAACTGGTTTTCACCAATATGGAAAATTCAAAACACTCGGTCATAAAATTAAAAGGGTACTAAAAAACTAATCGTACTTAAGAGGAGTCGCACATGCATAACAACACTTTTTTTTCAATCATCGTTCCCTGCTTTAACGGTGGGGAATTTTTGGATGAGTGTTTACAGTCCATTATGAACCAAAGCTTTCAAAACTTCGAATTAATCATTATTAACGACGGATCAACGGATAACAGTTTATCAATCGCCCTCAAATATAAAAATAATTATCCTGAAAAAATCAACCTGATTAATCAAAAAAACAAGGGTGAAATTAGAAGCCGACTTAAAGGGATGAATGTTGCCACAAGTGATTATATTTTTTATGTCGATGCCGATGATGTTCTATCAATTGACGCACTCGAACTTGTTAATAACGCAATAACCACAACAAAAAGCGATTTGCTGATTTTCGACCTTAGCACTACAGCCGACTTTAAAACCAAGCTATTTAATTACTCAATTTATCACCTAGCAACCTTTGAACATGAGTCTAAAAACAAAATTTATGAATATGTGGCAAATTACACCATGAATAGTATCGTCGCTAAAGTATTTAAGAAAGAATTATTTAAACCCGATTTCCCGATGGAAGATTATAGTGATGTTATCGTTGGGATTGACTTAATCCATTCACTTCCGATTGTTAATCATGCAAAAAAAATTGTGTATATACAGGATGACATATATTTTTATCGACAACACAAATCGAATATTACTAACCGCTTTAATCATCGCTATCTTTCTTCGGAAAAAAAAGCTGTGTTATTATTAAAAGATTATTTAAAAAATTGGAACATCTCTGACTACGAACAAAAAATTTATGGATTATATTTAAAAATTATTTATCGGACATTCAAACTTTTCACAGGACAAACACGCCAAAACGAAGTAGATCAATTAATTGACTTTTTACGAGTTGATCCTTTATTTTTAGAGAGCTTGGATAACATTGAAAAACATAACGTGCGAAAAAAAATATATTATTTCAACCAATTGGTAAAGTATAATCAAAAAATTGGCGTTAATTTATATCTAAGTAGTTTCGGTCGTTTAGAAAAGGAAGACTTATGAGAAATCACCCGTTAATTACTGCTTTTTTTTATAAACTATACGCTGGTCGTGGAACAATTCTAATGCTTCATAATGTAGTTGAAACTGAAGATGATATAGTCCATCCCGATCTTGAAATTACAATAAAAAATTTAGAGTCGTTAATTATTTATTTTAAAGAAGCAGATTACGACATTATTTCACTCGATCAAATAAGTGATTATTTAATGCCGAAAAAAAAATCAAAGAAATTTGTTATTTTCACTTTCGATGATGGTTATAAAAGTAACTTAACGCTTGCCTATCCGTTATTTAAAAAGCATGATGTGCCGTTTACAATCTATGTAACGACTAGTTTTCCTGAAAAAACAGTGAAACTATGGTGGTACGCACTTGCAACGTTGATAAATTCACTCGAAATAGTATCATTTTCATATCTAGGTAAAAACTACCAATTTCTGACGATAACCTCGGATGAAAAATTGCAAGCTATTAGAGAAATATCAACTATATTTTATCACAGTGATGATATTGACGAGTTGATAAAGATTTTATTTACGCCACACAATATTAAGTTAAAAGATTTTACTGATAATTATGTGTTAACGTGGGAAGATATTATCTTTCTCGATGAGGATAAATTAGTTACAATTGCGTGTCATACTCATAATCATTTTAGTTTGAAAGACTTATCCGCAAGTGATGCGAAGTGGGAAATGGTGTATAGTAAATCATTGCTTGAAGAAAAATTAAACCATAAAATAAAATATTTTGCTTATCCTTTCGGTAAAATTGAACATGCTAGTTGGCGTGAGTTTAAACTGGCAGAAGACGTTGGATTTTTAACGTCTACCACCAATCGTAGCGGCAACGTCTTTTTTAAACACCACCTTCATTTGCATGCAATGCCGCGAGTAAATGTCACCAGTTATCAAAGCCATGAAAATATCACATCGATACTTGGAAAACGACAAACGAGGTTAAATAAAGGAAAACGGATAATTATTGATTAAATTGGAGGTGGGTGAGTGGTAAATTTGAAAAAAAAGAACATTGGTTCGGCGGCGATTTGGAAGATACTTGAAATTGGAGGCACCCAATTAGTAAGCTTTTTATTTCAAATTATCCTAGCTCGTCTTCTATTTCCTGAAATCTTTGGTTTATATGCTAAAGTGGCCATCTTTATAAATCTATTTAATGTCATTATTGCAAACAGTTTTAATCCTGGTTTAATTCAAAAGCAAAAGGTTGATGAACTGGATTACTCGACGGCATTTTGGGCGACTGTTTTATTAGGGTTAGTCGGATATGGTTTTATTTTTAGTCTTGCTCCAGTAATTGCTTTTTGGTTTGATCAACCGTTATTGATTTTTCTTCTTCGAGTTTATGGAATTAATCTTTTAATAAGCGGGTTCACCACAACTCATTACGCCATAATTGCTCGAAGTTTAACATTCAATCTCAGTTTTAAAAGCAATCTGTTATCGATTGTCATTGCAGGTGTAATCGGTATCTTTTTAGCGGCATTTAGTTTTGGTATTTGGTCTTTGATTGCTTTTGCGCTTATAAATCATCTGGTGTACGGCGTAATGGTTGTTTTTTTTACAAAATGGAAACCTCAATTTTCGTTTTCTTTGACTCGTTGTAAATCATTAATTGGTTTTAGTAATCACATCGTTAAAGCGATTTTTATTAATACGGTTTACGCTAATTTAGTAAGACTTGCTATTGGGTATAAAAGCGACGTAAACCTCGCATATTTTAACAAAGCGGAAAGTTTTTTGCTTTTACTTGTCGCCAAAATTGACCACACCATTCATGGGGTATTATTTCCAACCTTATCAGAGTTTCAAAATGATCCCATTCGTTTAAAAAAATTAATCAAAAAAGCAATTAAAATTTCAACTTACCTTGTCTTTCCGATTGTAATGGGTATGTTTTTAATTGCACGGCCTTTAGTAATTGTCGTTTTAACCTATCGGTGGTTAGCTGTTATCCCTATCATTCAGATTTTAGCGTTTGATTTTGCTTTATGGCCGATACATTCTGTAAATATTCAAGCAATGAAAGCAATTGGAAGAAGTGATTTATACGCTAAAAATGTACTTATAGACAAGGTGATTGCGCTTTGCTCGGTTGTGATTGGTTTAAGGTTCGGATTGATTGGTGTAGCTTTCGCGTTCGTATTTGCTAGCGTTTTGTCATTATTTATCTACTCTAAGCCAAGTAAGCAGTTTATTAATTATAAGCTCAGTGAACAATTAAAAGATGTATTACCAAATGGTGTGATTACGTTGGTGATGGGATTGTTCGTTTTTTTTGCAGGTTATTTTATCACAGCTGATGTTATTCGATTAATTGTTCAAATTGTGGTTGGTGTGGTTAGTTACGTTGTTTTATCTCAAAAATTTAAAAATGAAGCCTATGTATATTTAGTTTATTTTATTGAGGCGTCGCTAGCGTCGAGGGAGCAAGTTAAAAACGAAAAACTATCCAAAAATAGAAGTAAATTATTAAAATAAACTGAACAAAATAAATTTTTTTTTCATTGTAAAAGAAGTTTATTAAAGACTATGGAGAATTTTAACTAGAAAAGTCTCTCATTCAACCTTAAAAATCCTACCTATCAGGTAGTTTTTTTATGTAATAATTAAATATTCAAGAAATTTCTTCATCGTCAATATTCGACACACTTCGACGACGTGTTCTTTTTTTCGACAAATTCACCAAAATTTTCGTTAGAAAACATATAAATGTAAAATAAATTCTATAATATATCAAAATATTTTATGGAAATAAAACATTCAACAAAATTCATGTGATTTTTTTATTTTGTTTGAATTTTTTATAGACACAGCATTTTCATTATGTTATATTGAGGTCAGAACTGGTTATGATAACGCAATCAAAAAAATAAGGAGGATGTAGTTTAAAAAAAGATTTGCGTTTATTGTGATAAGTTGTAAAAGAGTTATTATGATGGAGTGATTATATGAAGATTGCAAAACGTAGTTTTAATTTACTTTTGTCATTTGCAATGATTTTATCAGGAGTTTTCCCATCACTTGGTGCACCTCGCACTACTGTGTTGGCAAACGAGTCAAATATACCAGTTGAAGTTATGGCTGAAACTGGATTACGTGAATTTGACATAAACGTTGATTGGTCAAGCAATATGGGCAATGATATGCATGGTGTAGGAGGATCATTTGCTTTTAATAAAGCACACTCGCTTCTTCAAATTTCAGAGTTCCAACCAGAGGTAACAGAAAGATTAGTACACTTAATGTTTGATCCTGTAACTGGAACTGGGCAACATGCATTACGTAGCATTATCGGTGATGGAGGAGTTCGATCTATTGGTTCTTATGAGCGACCTGGTTTTAATCCAATAAATGGAGTAAGAGCGGATCGAAACAATCCAGGGTTCGATATTGAAGGTAACGCGATGCCGATGTCTACTCGTATTTTTCCTGCTTTAACACAGGCTGACCTCCCACATCCGTCAGACTATACAAATGCACATTGGCAACATGCAGCAAGACTTGATCAAGGATCAATGACAGAACCAGCCTATGGTGTATTTTTAGCAGATCCAGATAACCACGGTTTCGCTACAAATGGAATGCCTTTATACGGTGCATTTGGTTTTACATTAAATGACTGGGGAAATCGTCACATTGATGGAGCATCAGATACAATATGGCCAAATGAGTTTATCCACGATGAAGATGGCAATTTAATTAGTACTTTAAATTTAGTGCATGATGAAGATGGAAATCTTTTAAGTGTTTTAGGAGAAGGTTTTAGCGGATTTGTTTGGGATTTACCTCAATGGAATGAGCCAATCCCAGGCGATACTGGTGGATTTACAAATAACTTTATTGGACCAGGACTTGTTGAACATGTAACGCGTCCGCGATTACTAAGAGAAGTGTGGGATGTCGATCAAGTTTGGATTGCACGTCAAGCACAACATTTTGGTATTCAAACATTACTTTATTCTTCTTGGACTCCTGTGTACTGGATGAAAACAAGCATGTCAATTTTTGGTACAGAGCGTAATGCACGAGGACTTGCTGGTGGTGCTCAAGCCGCTGATTTCATTCGTTTAGAACGTGACGAATTTGATAATCGTATTTATTTCCAAGCATATGCAGATTATTTAGCAGCAGTTGTTTGGGGACAATGGCAAGAATTTGGACTTCGTGTAACGCACATTGAGCCTTATAATGAATCAGAAAATAGTCATGGATATTCTGGTTTTAGAGCAAGAGGATCAGAAGAAGTTCATATTTTAATCAATGAGTATATTATACCTACATTCGATCGTTTATTTGCTCCAGGTGGAGAAAAATATGGATTATTATCACCGGATGGAGAACCTTTAAACTGGATGCCAGGAGTAATTATCGGTAGTGCAACAAACTTAAATAATGCATTTAATCCAACCCCACCTTTACAATTCCCAGGTGGAGGAATTAATGCAGGAATGCAGTTTACAGGACCATATTTTGCAAATTCTGATAATTGGGAACTTGGAAATAGTGGACGTGTAATTGCTTCTACTCATTTATACGGTTCAGTAAATAATATGACAAATACTCGAACTATGGTTGGAACTGTACCATTTGGATCACAACCTTTAATTGCACCATTTGGAAACCACTTCCCAGAACACATGGAGAATTTCTATTTATGGCAAACTGAATGGATGACACAAGATGGAAATAACTCTCACTCAGGTGGTGGTACACAAAAAGCATACAATCAAACAATCGATGATGCAATCCGTTTTGCATTTATGATGACAAATATGTTTAGAAGTGAACCTGGATTTAATGCGTATTTTAACTGGTGGACACTCGGACATAACGGAGCGAATGGTTCTGATTTAATACGTGTTCAAACAACAGGTCAACCTCAGGCATTCTACGGATCTTCTTTAACTGGAACTTATCATATATTTAAACGATTCTTCACGTTTGGACATTTTTCAAGATTTACAAACGTAGGAGATATACGATTAAATGCTACAGCACATCACGAAGCAGGTAATTGGTTAAACAGTTTAGCATATCGAACTCCAGATGGTGATGATTTCTCGTTAACAATTACTAATGCAGATTACGAAGCAGTAATTGTAAATGTAACTGTATCTAGTTGGGATGCTGGAAATATAAGTTCAATGACTGCATTTAGAACTTCTGATTCAGAAAATATGAGAAAACTCGATAATATTACTGTAACTCAAGAAGCTAACGATTGGTTTACGTTCTCTATGGAAGTTCCAGCTCAAAGCGTAGTGACTTTCGTTCCCGAATCTGGTACATTCGCAACATTCAATTGTTTAAATGATGGACATGATTTATATTCAAGTCTTATCCCTGTAAAAGCAGATGGACATCAACCAGGAAGTGTTGATCGTTACTTAGGAAACCCAACAGAAACTACTGGTATCAATGGTTTTGACGCTTTAACAATGCGTCACGGAGATGCTATAGTTTTTGAAAATATGTATTTTGCTTGTGGATCGATTAATGGTGGAATCGTTAGACGCCGTTTATTGTATTTCCTCGCAAATATTGAAAATGCACCAACTGGTGGAATTTTACATATGTATGTAGCCGAACCAGGAACGCCAATTACTGATCCGAGTACAGAAGCGTTACTTGTTGCAGAATTACTAATCCCACAAGGTACAAATGAACCAATGTTAAGAGGAATAACGCAACGTCAAAACACTGGTTTACGTTCAACACGTGTAAATACTTCTGATATTGGTGCGTATGAGTGGATGGATATCTATTTCGTCGCATATGGAGAAGAAGGAAGTGACTTATTCACAATTTCTCGTTTCCGTTGGGATGCAAATGATGATGGTACAAATACAAATCCAACACCAATTGGTGCAAATATACCAATCGCTGCACCAGGAAACGTTCCATTTACAATGGGTAGTGCTCGTGCGATTCCAGTCGGAATTTTATATAATGGTGATTTCTCTAACCCGCTTGTACCAGCAGTTGCTTCATCTGGGAATAATACTCCTGCAAATCCATATACTGTAGGTTGGAACGCAGTAAATGCAATGTTACAAGCAACGAATAGACAAAACTTTAATGGTCTAAGTTCACCACTTAATAGTGTGCATGCTTTTTCTGGTTGGGTTAATAACCGAACAGATGCTAATTCTGGAATTGTTCAAAATCTAACTGAATTTGCTACAGGGTCAGGTCTAGTAGAAGGTGAAATTTATACATTCCACGGAATGTTTATGCCAACTCAAGACGGCGTTACAGCTTCGATTGAATTGATTTATCTCGATTCTGAAGGTGAAGAAATATCAAGAAGAACTGTTGCACAAAGAGAAGATATTGGTCGTTTGCCGGCTCGTGAAGGGTGGATAAGAGATTACTATGATTATCGTCCTGGGACAGAATTACATACTCCAGGGATGGCTTTCGCACAAAGATTATTTATTCCAATTGTTGGTCTTCCAATGACGACTACTGCAGTAAATCCTGTAAGTCATCAACCATATGGATGGCACGAGGTAAGTGGCACTTTTGAACATAATCCTCCAGCAGGAACTGAATCTGTATTGTTAAAGATAAGTGATGATTCAACTGCTAACTTCTATGTAGATCAATTAACATTATTTGCGAGTCCTGATCGTTTAGCTTTACTCGAAGTATTAAATTCCTCAGATGCGAGTGAAGAGTTAGCAATCAGAGCACGCGCATTATTCACAAATGCAAATGCAACACAATTACAAATCAATGCTCTTATTGAGGAATATAATGATGATTATGGTTCTGCGCCTGTGCGTGGTGGAATACATCCTGAAACAATAACGTTAAGACCAGATAGAACACGTGGATTTGTATTAAATAATGAAGACTTAATTGCAACTTGGACAATATCAGGAGCACAATCGTCTGATACAACGATTCGTTCAACAGAAGAAGGTGGATTCTTAAGCATTGCTGCAAATGAACCAGATGGAACAATTATTGTTCGAGCTGAAATAGAAAATGTTGGCACTTATATTTCAGTTGTGACTGTTAGTTCAGCAGAAGGATCTTCAATTATAGATACACTTGATCGTGGGCTACCATTCTTTAATTATCCTGCCTTACGTGAAGTCTATCAAGATTATTTCTTAATGGGATCTGTTTCAGGACCACAAATTAATCCTGGAGCCGGTTCAAATTGGGCAAATCGTCGTGCGGTTTTAGGTCACAACTATAACTCCGTTACATTTGGAAATGACATGAAACCTGAACCATTACGTGGAAACGATCCAGCTAATAGACTTCAAGATCCAGCCCAGTGGCCAGGACATGTAAGAGCAGGAGCAGCTAGTTTGAATCCGGAACAAAGTAGAGACTATGCGTTAGCAGCTTATGAAAATATGGTGTTTTATGGTCATACTACAGCTTGGCATTCTCAATCTCCAGCTTGGATGTGGGATCGTCATGAAGGTGGAACCGCTAATCGAGACATTGCTTTAGAAAACATGCAACATCACATTAGAGGTTTCTTCGAATTATATGGTGATTGGATTTGGGCTGTAGATGTAGTAAACGAACCATTCGGTTCTGTTAATCCAAATAATCCAGAAGATTGGAGATTCTCTTTGTCTCGTGGAGAAGGATGGTATCCGACTCTTGGATATGATTGGGTTACATATTCATTTATTTTTGCAGCTGAAATTGTTGATGAATTAGGCCTTGATGTTCAGTTATACTTGAATGAATTTAACCTCGCTACACAAGCAAAAGGTATAACTGCATATGCATACATCCGAGATACAAACCGTGCGCATGCCGCTGGTGAATTAGTCCATCCAATCACAGGCGAAACTTTCCAACGTGAAAATGGAAGAATGTTAATCGAAGGCGTAGGTATGCAAGATCGTGCTTCTGGTGTTATGAATATTGAAAACTGGGAAGCTTCTATCGTTCGTTTTGCATCTTTAGGTTTACGTATTGCGATTACAGAACTTGATTTATCATGGAGAATTTCAAGCCCTGATGGACGTTTAACTGCAGAAGAAGAGATGGATCAAGCGATTCAATACGCACGTTTATTCGAACTCTTTAGACGTTATGCATCAGGACCTGCAAATGCTGGTTCACCTTATCCGAGTGTAATTGATGTTGTAACGACGTTTGCACTTGTTGATGATCCACAAGGATGGAATCCAAATATGCCGTCGATCTTTAATGCGCCTGAGCCTTATCAAGGACCAGGAAATATTATGGGGTATACAGTAACTGGAAAATACGCATTACTTGGAACACTTGATCCGCAAAGATTCTTAGAGGTTAACCCTTGGATTCCAGCTGAGACTCCTCCGGTAGATGGTGTACATGTGTTCAATTTAGATGTAGATGGATTCTCTGGTATGAATATTATTTTAGGAAATGATGTCAATCGTTGGCCTTTCTCGAGCGCTGCTGAAGATGGAGTAGTAGCATTTAATCCTCAACCTGGTGCAACGTACCTAATGAGAGTTTACTATCAATCATTAGAGACATTTGGACTTGAAGCTCACTGGATTGTTGATAACTCACAAAACAATTTTACATCATCAAGTAGAATAGCAGCCGAATCGATGCAAACTATAACTCGTGGAAATGTAGCAGATGGACAAGTTGCGAATTCAATTCCGAACAGATTCTTCAATCCTGGAGTTAGTGGTTCATACGCATTCCTTGAAACGACTTTCACAATGCCTGCAGATGCACAACCAGGTGATCTTCTAGGAAATATTGCTTTACGTGGTTACCAAGAAGGACATGGCATTTCAATAGAAACTGTTCGTATCTACAGATTAAATGAAGATGGTGACGATGTATTACTCGTGAATTATCCTCATCGTATGCCTCTAGTGCGACCAGTTGTTCCTGGTATAATTGTACCGACACCAAATGATACTCAATCAAATGGTCGAGCTGATATTATTATTGGTTCAGGTCGCGACGTTTGGCCTTTTGCTGATGCACATTCATCAGGAGTAGCATTTAATCCTGTTCCTGGCACAACATACAGAATCATGTTTAATATTCAAACAACTGGTGCGAATGGTTGGCGAGTACGCTGGATGCCTGGTACTGGTGGAGAAGATTACACAACACGCGATTCTGCTATCGTAAACGATCATCCACTCAGATTATCGACGTTTGGTCTTGCTGTTCCATCTCAAGATGTTATAGATCAGTCACCTATCGCAACGGTTATACCTTCTCGTCCTAACCAAGGAGTTAGCGCGGCAGGAGTATATACTATCATTCAAGATATCACTCTTGATGGTGATGAGAATTTCCAAGGTTTAATTGGAAACATCGCGTTACGTGGAGATGGCGGGTCAGGAAACTTCGTAGTTAACTGGATTTCGATTCAAGAACTCGCAGAAGGGCCAGGAAGTGAAGCGATCGAAACATTAAACTTCTGGCCGTTTGGAGTAGATGCATTCGAAAACTTTAGCAATGATCCTGTTTCGTTTATGAATACCGTTCAAGGATTTGAACGCGATCATTTCCGTCCAAATGTTTTAAATGTAGTCAATAACACTGTTACTCCTATTACAAGAATTGGAGAAACAACGGTTGTAAATGCGATAAATCCACCTCAAGTCGGAGATGTATTACTAGCTGGAACTATTTCAGGTGGGCTGGCAACTGGTGGACATGCTGGAGCCCCTGGTTCATTAAGAGCTCGAAGCACTCAAAGCGCATTGTTTGGAAACATTTCATACGAATGGATTGTTGATGAAGAAGTAGTTCATGTTGGAAATGAATTAACAGTTACTTCTGAATTAATTGGTCAAACAATTCAAGTGCGTATAAGCTCTGATTGGGAAACAGGTAGTCTAATGAGTGCGTCGACCGTTGCAGTAATTCCTGCACCTGATGAAGGTCCGACTCCTGAATTAATTGAAGCGCGTGATGCATTAGAATTGTTAATTGCTCATGTAAATGAACTTGTTGAAGAAGATTTCACTTCATCATCTTGGTACGCATTAAATGTAGTATTATTTGATGCAATCGCATTAGTAGATAGTTATGAATTAGCAGCTATTCTTGAAATTATTATTCAACTAGAGGATGCAATTTATCATTTAGAAATATGTGAAATAAATCTAGTAGCACAAATATTAAGAGCATTAATTGAAAAAGCTAATTATATCGAAACTGAATTATTTACTGAAGAATCTTTAGCTCTTGTTGAAACTGCTGTTAGTATTGCTCAACTTGCTCTAAAAATATTTGATTTAGAAATAATAATTCTTGCAACAGAGGCATTAGAAATTGCTATTGAGGGACTTGTGGAAATTGAAGATGAGATTATTATTGAACCAAGTCCAGAATTAATAGCGGCTCTAGATTCTCTAAGTGAATTAATTGAATTAAAAGAAACTGTCGACTATACGGAATATAGTGAAGCATCCATTGAAGCATTTATTACTGCATTAGATGTTGCACGAGTATTATTAATTAGTTTTGAAGCGGGTTACATCGCTGATAATGAAACTGCAATAGTGCTTATTGAAGCGGTGAAATCAGCATTAATAGCAGCATATGAAGCTCTATCTATTGAAGTTGATTTACCAGGTGATGACGACGGCGATTATCCAGGTGATGACGACGGCGATTATCCAGGTGATGATGACGGCGATTATCCAGGTGATGATGACGGCGATTATCCAGGTGATGATGACGGCGATTATCCAGGTGATGACGATGGCGATTATCCAGGTGATGACGATGGTGATTATCCAGGTGATGATGACGGCGATTATCCAGGTGATGATGATGGCGATTATCCAGGTGATGATGATAGCGATTATCCAGGTGATGATGATGGCGATTATCCAGGTGATAACGACGGTGAAGAACCAGGTGATGACGATGGTGAAAAACCAGGTGATGACGACGAAAAAGAACAACCAACGACTCCGAATCAACCAAACTTACCACAAACTGGAATCACAGTTGCGTCTACGATTGGTTTAGGTATTGCTATTACTTCTCTTGCAACATTTGTTGCAATTAAGAAAAAGAAATAAAAAAATTCAACCTACTCGACAGCTATGATTTGTCTAGTAGGTTGATTTTTTTAAATAAGATAAAACATTTTAAAAACTTGAATAAAAAAATTTATTTTACCTTATAGGGTAGTAGATTTCAATTTTACTCTATGTTACAATTCTCTTATCTTAAAAAAAGGAGTCGTTAAAAAATGAATCCAACAACGAATAAGACATTCAAAACTTATCCATATTTCGCAAAAGGTTGTATTGTTTCTTTATTGTTAGCTCTGTGTTTATGGTGTGGAATAATTTATTACATATTTTCTTTGAAAAATTAACAATATTATAACTGTTTTGTGCGTCTTGAAAATCCAAAGTCTCCGATTTTCTCAGCAATGCGGTAATATCCCCATTCTCCAAATGCAAAACTATCTACTTTTTCAATTTCAATTTGATTTTTTTCGTTAATTTTATCCGCATCGACATGCATCATCGTTACTTCACCTAAAAACAAATCATGATCGCCTACTTCTTGAACACTTAACATCTTGCATTCTAAATTTACAGGACAATCTGTTATAATCGGTGACTTAATCGTTTCTGAATTTGTTGTTTTTATATCGTATTCTTTCAATTTATCCATTCCTTCTCGCCCCGAGATTGTTCCAACAAGATCCATTAATTCAAGTTGATTAACGGTTGGAAAATTTACGGAAAATTCTTTCGACTCAGTAATTAGCTCGTGTGTATAGGTCGCTTTTCTTAAAGCAATGCCAATTATACACGGGCTTTTTAAACTTATATTAAAAATTTCACCCGCTGTCATAACATTTGGATTTCCTAATGAATCTATTGAAACTATTAATCCAGCTGGAGATGGATATACCGGTCGAAAAGGTTGTGTAATCTGTGTTTTTTTCATAATAATTACCTCATTTAAATTAAGTTTTTTTACATTGTAACACAAATCCATTAATATTTAAAACATTTTATTCGTTAAATCGACCTCATTATTTTAGAGTAATCGAATGAAAAAATCTTCCAAACAAGACAAAAAGCAAATTTTTGTTCAAAAAAGGAAAGTGCATTTGTCAAAATTTGTCGAAACGTGTTTTTTTATTAAAATATTCACACAAATTTGCCACACTTTGTAGACACGATTAACTAAGTTGTGATATAATTGATTTATCACCCAATGGAAAGCGATTTGCTAAACTGGGTAGAAAAATAAAAGGAGAGTTAAATATGGATTTAGCTGTAGGAAGTAGAATACGAAAATTCTTATCAAGCTTTTTAGCTTTTGCGATGATCTTCACAAGTGTACCGTTAAACGTTTTTGCAACTGACGATTTACTGCAAATACCAGATGCGGATGCTTATGAAGTAGAATATTCAGCTGATTATGATTTATATTATTATAATGATTATGAAGTAGAATATGAAAACGAGGTTCAGTCACTTGACGACGAGCAACAAGAACGCAAAATTCTTTATACAATGCGTGAAGATGCTGGAATTCAAGATTTAGAAATCGGTGAAACAGGAGCAGGTGCACTATTAAACAACACACCACAGCTTCAAGGTTCAGGAAGTCCAGTTCTAACTATTGTAGAACATCCGGATGGAGGTAATTCATTACAAGTATCAGGACGTGATGCAGACTGGCATACAATCGATTTTTTACGTGGCAATCTAGAACTTGAATCTAGAAACACATATGAGCTTCAAATTGTAGGCCGAATTCTAGAAAGTCGTGGCGGATTACAAGCGCAAATTGCACAAACAACTGGTCCATGGTCTGTATTTACAAGTGCTACTGCTAACTCACAAGGGGAATTTGTTATTACGCTAGATTTAGATGCTGCAATGCAGGCTGAATTAAACACTAATAGATTACGAATTCGTACTAACGGAACAGATGACTTTATCATCGATGATATAATAATTTCTATTCCGGTTACAGATGACGTATATGTTCCATCTGGTGGGATAGGAACCTTAATTCCTGCAGAGATTATTATGTCACCAAACCGTGTCCGTGGATTTGAAATAGCAGATTTCGGTGTAGAACGTTCAGAGTTGACATGGGAATTATTTGGAAATGTATCTTCTTCAACAACTATTAATGATGGGTTTTTACAAATAGCTGATGATAATCCTTTAGGAACCATTGTCGTGCGTGCTTTTGTAACAGAAAATCCTGAAATATATGGTATTGCTGAGGTTACTGTTGGTGGGGCGTCAGTTTCATTAATTCATAACCTACCAGCAGGGCTAAATTTTGATGCTTATCCTAGCTTGCGTGAGGTGTACGCTGATTATTTCTTAATGGGAGTAGCTGGTGACACAGGACAAATAAATAATACTCCACTAGGTCAATTACGTGCTCGCTTAGTCGGACATCACTACAATTCATGGTCATTTGAAAACTCTATGAAAGTTTCACCTTTACGTGGGAACAATGCAGCTAATCGATTACAACCTGTAACAAGTTGGCCTGGTCTAGCAGGACCGACAAATACAATGAATGCTGCAAGAGCTGCTTATGAAGGAATGAGTTTTGCCGGACACACTACTGCTTGGCACTCACAATCTCCTGATTGGATGTGGGATCGTCATGCTGGTGGGTCAGCAGATCGTCAAACTGGTCTAGAGAACTTACAACACCACATTCGTGGGACGTTTACTCAATTCGGAAATCAAATATCTTCTATGGATGTTGTAAATGAAGCAATTGGTTCGGTTAGCCCAACAGACCCAGGAAATTGGAGAAATTCTTTATCACGAGGTGAAGGATGGTATCCAACTTTAGGTGAATATTGGGTAATGTATGCATTTATATTTGCAGCTGAAATAGTTGATGAATTAGATCAAGACATAACTTTATATTACAATGATTTCTTACTGCATACTGGAAACAAAGGTTATTCTGTATACAGAATGGTGAAAGAAATTAATGAGATGCACGCTGCAGGTGAAATTATTCACCCAGTATCAGGTGAAGTTTTTAGACGTCCTGATGGAAAATTATTAATTGAAGGTATTGGAATGCAAGACCGTCAAAGTGGTATTCTTGATATCGATGGTTTTTCAAATGCAATAAATATGTTTGCAGGTTTAGGAGTAAAAGTAGCAATTACTGAAATGGATTTATCTTGGCGAGTTACATCACCTGATGGCTTATTAACAGCAGAAGAGCAAATCGCACAAGGGCAACAAATGGCTCGTTTCTTTGAAATGATTCGTCGTTATGCTGCAGGACCGGCAACAATTGGTTCCCCATACCCACGAGTAGTTGAAAGAATAACTTTCTGGGGTGTAGATGATACTCATTCTTGGTCGCCAGGAGAACCAATGTTATTTGGACGTCCGGATGTTGCAAATAATATTATTCCTGGAAAAGAAGCACTTCGTGCAGTAATCGATCCTTTCCAATTTTTAGAAGATCACCCATGGTTCCCTGAGGAATTACCGCCTGTACCTGGTGTGTATGTTTTCAACTTAGCGGAAGATGGATTCACAGGGGCTAATATTATTCTAGGTGACGATGCTGATGTTTGGCCGTTTTCTACCGCTTCTGAAAATAATGAATTGGCTTTTGCACCAATTCCAGGTGCAACTTATCGTTTGCTTGTTCGTTACCAAACATTCGGTACATATGGACTAGAAGCACATTGGATTACAGATAATAGTGCAGATAACTTTACTGAAGCAAGTTTACTTGCAGCCTCTACAATGTCTACAATTACACGTGGTAGTGGCGCAGGTCAGGCAGCAACTACAATTCCAACTCGATTCTTTAATCCAGGTGTGGGTGGTTCATTTGCTTGGCTCGAAACTGTATTTACGATGCCTGCTGATGCAGATGCTGGGGACTTACTTGGAAATATCGCACTTCGCGGTATTAATGGTGGAAATGAATTTGGTATTTACTCAATCGAAATTACACGTATTAATGACTCTGGTGATGATACTTTATTAGTAAACTATCCATTCTTAGTACCACTTGTAAGGCCAGTTATTCCAGGGATAATTGTTCCTACTCCAAACGATGCACAAAGTAATGGTCGTGCAGATATTATCATTGGATCTGGACGTGATGTTTGGCCGTTTGCTGATGCACACGAAACTGGAGTAGCATTCGAACCAGTTCCTGGTACAACATATCGTATCATGTTCAATATAAGAACAACTGGAGCTGGTGGATGGCGAGTTCGTTGGATTCCGGGTACTGGTGGTGAAGACTATACGACTGGTGATGGGGCTATCGTTAACGGTTATCCGTTGCGCGTTTCATCATTTGGTCTTGGTGTACCAACCCCAGATTTAATTCCAGCAATGCCTGTGGCAAGTCAAATCCCTTCTCATCAGAACTCAGGGGTAAGTCCGGCTGGTGTATATACTATTATTCAAGACATTACTTTAACTGGTGATGAAGTGTACCAAGGATTAATTGGAAATATTGCACTTCGTGGAACAGGCGGTTCAGGATCATTTGTTGTAAACTGGATTTCTATCCAAGAACTTGAAGCGGGGCCAGGTTCTGTTGCTGTAGAAACTTTAAACTTCTGGCCATTTGGTGTTGAAGCATTTGATGCATTCAGTGCGGATCCAATAGCTTATGTCGAAGCCTCTACTGGTTTTGCTAATGACCATTTCGAACCGAATGTGATCAACGTAGCAAACAATACGTTTACTCCTATCACACGTCTTGGTGATAACCCTGTATTAAATGCAGACAATCCCCCTATGATTGGTGAGACGTTAGTTGCAGGAAGAATTACTGGTGGTTCTGGAACTGGGTCAGGTTTACGCGCTGGTGTCACACAAGGATTCCTAGCAGGTTCTGCACTATACGAGTGGTTAGTAAATGGTGAAGTTGTTCAATCAGGACCTGATTCAACATTTACATTATTACCTGCTCATTTAGGATATACAGTACAAGTTCGTTTATCTTCTGACTTTGAAACAGGAACATTAACTAGTGCATTGACTCCTGCCGTTGATGGAGAGTTAGAACCAGTTTTACCTGTAATTTGGTCATTACTTGGTGACGATTATGTTCAAAATTTAGATTTAGGAACTACTACACTTGCTGGAACAACAGTCTTAAACCCAGCTGGTTCAACAGTTATTGCAATAGATAACGATGGTCAAATCGCACTTCAAGTAACTGACAGAACAACAGATTGGCATGGACTACAAATTTTAAGATCAGGACTTGTTGACCTTGGAATGAGTGTTGGAAATACATACAATATTCAAGTTATTGGACGTGCTATTAATCCGCCTACTGGTGGTCAAATGGTACTTCGTCAATCAGGAAGTCCATGGAACAATTTAACTTCAACGATAGCTGTATCCGAAGCGAGTCCAACATTTGCATTTGATTGGTCATTTAACCCAGAACAAGCAAATCTTGTTGGTCAAGATATACGTATTCAAACACCAACAGGTGCTTCATCAACGATGTCATTCATTATAGAAGACATTATAATTACTCGAACAGAAGTTGGTCCTGCAGCATTTACGTTAGATGTAAACGGTGAGGCTGGAGTTGAAACGACTACAGAAATTATCGTTAACTTCACTCGTGACATCTCACCTGTTCTTGAATTAAGTCATATTACATTTGATGGTAGAACAACTGGTGCTGAACTTGTAGCTGTAAATCAAATTTCTGCTGATGAATATGTTTTAGTTATTGAAAATTCAAATCGTTGGGGATATGTCGATGTAATGATTAATCATCCAGACGTTCAGGCGAATACTAGAACCGTCATGATTTATGATGCCTATAGTTACTTTATTCCAAATGCACCTCTTCGTCCTTATTTCCCATGGTTACATGATGAAAACTTCCGTGATTTAATGCCACTGGAGTCTGCATTAAATGATCCATTCCAATTCTTTGTTACAAGAGATGGACAATCTGGTGGATTTGGAGAAGTTATTCCAAACCGTGTAGTTACAGAACTTGACTGGGAACATAGACGCGAAGAAATTCGTGATCTTGTAATGTACTATTATGCTGGTTATATGTGGCCTACTACAATTGATAATGTAACAGTTAATACAAACACAGTGGTGCGTGGAACAGCAGCAAACAACATTAATATTACTGTTGATGAAGTGCGTACTGATGGAATCGCCGTTTCCGCTTCAGGCAACATCGCAACCGGTGTTTGGTTACCGACATATGAGCAATTACGTGCTAATGGTTTTTATGAAACTGGTGGTCCAATAATTATTGGTACTGGACATTCATTAAGTGTTCAATCAAGGAATGCTGCTCTTGAAAGAGGAATAGCAGTAGCTGTAGTACCAGGACCAGGAGACGCACGCCCTCATACTGGAATGTATACAACTTTATTCCCACATAATCCTAATGTTACAGAGTACAACTCAGGAGCGATGATGATTCACGCATGGAACGTATCACGATTCTTAGATGCATTAGAAATTATGCAAGATGAGTGGTTAGTAAATCCAAACATGTCTGTAACAATTGGTAACTCGTTCCAAGGTAAACGTGCAATGTTTGCAGCTGTAATGGATGACCGTGTAGCAATCGCAGCTCCTCATGAATCAGGTGGAGACGGTGGTATGGCACCATTTAGAGGATCACACGCTGGTAGAATCCATTTCTATGGTGGAGACGGCTTAAACCGTCCACACAGCTGGCATGAAACACCTCGCGCTGGAAATGCAGGGCGTCGTGCCCAAGGACCAGTAGTAGATTTATTGTGGAGTAACTTGCCACATGAAGAAACTACATACTTAGTGCCGTTTGATATGCACCTCGTTGCAGCACTTCAAGCAGGACAAGTACCAAATATGGGACCTGATGCACCTGGACGAGCATTCTTATCTCTAGAAACTGCAAACTTTGGTAGTTGGACTGGTTGGTCACTCGGAAGAACTGTAGCGGCTGCAGCAGGTGAAGTGTTTGATTTCCTAGGATATGAAGGCTATATGATTTACTTCATGAAAAATAGTTCACACTCGATTCATGATTCTGATTTCCCAGTAATATTCTCGATTTTAGATTACCAGTTTGGTAATAATGGAAGAAGAGAAGCTAACCAAGTTTATGTAGAAGACATTTTAAATTCTGCACTACCAGGATTGTGGGATGGAGGCTTACAAGCTCTAGGACGTTCTCCAATCGAGGTTGATTCAGCAATGATTCCTTGGTCAAGGCCAGATGTTCATGTTTTATATACTAATAATCAACTTGTAACAGAGGGTCTACCAACAACAATAACTGCTTATACCGATGCTCCTTATGTTGAATTAATCATTTGGAACCACGGTGATGGAAACAGGTTGTGGAACATCGAGAATGCTCCTATCGAATTAAACCGTTTTGTCGCATCAGCGGTAGATGGTGTAGTTACATTCGACCTTTCATCCGAAGACGTAGTTATTGGACGTTATGAACTTCGAACCAGTGGTGGTGAACTTGATGATAGAAGCGTGTTCTTCTTAGGAATTGATATGCGTACTACTTTAAGAAACGCTCCTACGAGCGATAATATCGGATCTGGTCGCATCATGTTTGGATTTACAAGTAGAATAAATGAAGATGTAGAATTATTCACAACTGATGCTGATGGAAATGTGCGTACTCTACTCGGACACACAACTCCGAATGTAACAGATACTTGGATTATGCCGTATGGAGTTCGTGTTCCTGCGATTCCTGGAACTGGAGCGTATCGTTATTACACGTTCCGCAACTTACAATTTGAAGCGGCACCTGGTTTCGTGTTTGAAATGAATTTCCAAGAAAATGTAAATCTCGGTGGATGGCCAAATCCTGATGTTCCAGTTATTTGGAATGCTAGTCCAGAAGTACAAAATATTGGAGTTTATCCACACTTTAGACCAGGAGGAACAGGTGCTCGTCCTAACACAACAGCTCTTGCTCCAACACCAAACCGTACAACAGCGTTTGAAGCTTATATAGTAAGTCATGAAGCAATCGGTACATTTGATGAAGAACAAGAAGCATACTCTGAACTAACAGGATGGATTATCGAATTTAGTGAAGCAATGAACCCACGTGATTTCGGAATTGGATTTAACTTTACTACAGATTTCGAATTATCTTGGATCGAAGACTTTACTGTGTTGACTGTTTCATTTAATGATTTCATTGCCCCAACGGACGTATTGAATCCATATCTAACTATGCATATTAATCGTCTGCGCGATGCAAGACCGGCAACTGGTAACTCAGCGGCTCAAATGTCAAGAGTGCATAATGATTTAATCACTTATTCATTCCCAGCAGTTATTGATGTTGAAATTCCAGATTATGAATTAATCGAAGCACGCGAAAATCTAGTAGCACTATTAATCGAAGTATCTAATCTTTTAGAAGAAGATTATACAGCTGCTTCATGGACATTACTCATCGCAGCTGTTGAACTTGCACAATTCGCTCTTGAACTTAATACTTTGGATGTAATTATAACTGCTACAGAAGTTTTAATTCTAGCAATAGACACTCTAATTGAAATTGAAGTAGAAGTTCAACCAACTCCGAATCCTGAATTTGAAGCATTGCTTGCGGGACTTATTGAACTTGTGGATCTAAAATCTGAAGTAATAAATGATAATTACACAGATGACTCGTGGAATGCATTTGTTGCTTCACTCGATGTAGCATCACAATTAATAGTTGTTTTGTCGTTAGAATATTTAGAGATTAACGATACTACGATTCAATTGGTTCAAACTGTTAAAGATGCTTTAATTGCAACTTATAATGCATTAGTCCAAATCGAAGAAGAATCAGGTGATGAGCCAGGAGAAGAACCAGGTGAAGAACCAGGAGAAGAACCAGGAGAAGAACCAGGTGAAGAACCAGGAGAAGAACCAGGTGATGACAACAAAGGTGGCAACAACCAAGGTGGAAATAACCAAGGTGGCAACAACCAAGGTGGGAACAACCAAGGTGGGAACAACCAAGGTGGGAACAACCAAGGTGGAAACAACCAAGGTGGGAACAACCAAGGTGGAAACAACCAAGGTGGAAACAACCAAGGTGGCAACAACCAAGGTGGGAACCAAGGTGGAAACAATCGACCTAACTTACCACAAACTGGAACAACTGTAATTTCTACAATCGCAATTGGTGCTGCTGTGGTTGGAATTGGCGTATTCATTGCTTATAAGAAAAAAAAAGATTAACATGAAGTAGAAGGCGGAAAATTTTAAAAATTTTCCGTTTTTTTAAATATTAAATTTTCTAGTTAAAGAATAAAAAATTATAATTAAATATAGACGATAATTTGTTAAAATTCGTCCTTGTTTATAAAATTTATATAGTTTAATATTATGATGTAGATTACGAATTCGGTCAAGTTCGAGCAAAGAGATAAACAAAATTTATTGGTAGCTCCTTAATAAAATTAAAGTTATCGTTAAGTAGCTGAAAATATTGATCGAATTTTTGAGTGATGTTTAAGTGTGTAATACGCATTTAATAGATAAATTAAATATATTGTACATTTTGAAATGCAACATTTTTAAAATGAAAGAAACAGTTAGATAATAAAAATAGGGTGAATATATGGGTAAATTTGAAGTGTGTGATGAGTTTTATCTTGATGCTGAGAAGTTTAAAATAATTTCTGGTGCGATTCATTATTTTCGTATCGTGCCTGAATATTGGATAGATCGTCTTGAAAAATTGCGGGCGCTTGGGTGTAATACAGTGGAGACTTATGTTCCGTGGAATATCCATGAACCAGTCGAAGGTGAGTTTGATTTCGACGGGATTCGTGATTTGCGGGCGTTTATTCGTGCAGCGCAGTCTGTTGGAATGTTTGTGATTTTGCGTCCATCTCCTTATATATGTGCTGAGTGGGAGTTCGGTGGGCTGCCTTTTTGGCTTTTGAATTATCCTGATGTGAAGCTTCGTACTTCTGGACCAGTTTTTATGAATAAAGCGTCGAGTTTTATGAAAAATTTGCTTGCTCGTGTTGTTGATTTGCAGATTAATTTTGGTGGTCCAATTATTATGATGCAAGTTGAAAATGAGTATGGCGGCTACGCGAATGATTTGTCGTATTTGCGAACCTTGGCAAACGTCATGCGAGATTCGGGCGTTGTTGTGCCGCTTGTGACATCAGATGGTCCGTGGCATGATATGTTAAAAAATGGTTCGATTCCAGAACTGGCTTTGCCAACTATGAATTGTGGTTCAAATATCGGTCCACATTTTAAAAAATTATCTGAGTTTCATGGGCAAATTCGTCCATTGATGGTTATGGAATTTTGGATCGGGTGGTTTGATGCATGGGGATATAATCAACATCATACTACAGATATTAAACTCGCTACCGATGCACTTGATGATATTTTAAAAGTTGGCAGTGTAAATATTTATATGTTTCATGGCGGCACAAATTTTGGGTTTATGAATGGGGCGAATTACTATGAAAAGCTTGCTCCGGATACGACTAGTTATGATTATGATGCGTTGTTAACAGAATGGGGCGATATAACGCCAAAATACAACGAATTTAAGAACACAATCTCAAAATATACTGAAATTCCTGATATAAAGTTTTCCACAAATATTAAGAAAATTAATTATGGTAAAGTTCACCTTGCCGAAAAAGTTAGTTTGTTCGCAACGCTTGATAAAATCAGTCGTAAAAACGAAAGTGTTACACCCCAAACGATGGAAGAATTAGGACAGGCTTACGGATATATTTATTATGAATCTGATATCGGAGCCGCTCGCGAAGTTGAAGATTTTCGACTAATAGGAACAGCGGATCGTGCACATGTATTTATTAATGAAAAATTAGTTGAGGTGAGATATGACCTTGATATCGAAAATAAATCGTCATTAAATTTAACAGAAGAGGCGAATTCGATCGGAATCTTGGTTGAGAACATGGGACGCGTTAACTATTCCGTCAAAATGAATCATCAGAAAAAAGGTATCAAAGACGGTGTCATTATTAACGGGGCCTTTCATTGTGGCTGGCGTCAATTTTCATTGCCAATGGATAATCTCGAGTTGGTGGATTTTTCGAAGGATTGGCACCCAGGTTTGCCGTCGTTTTACAAATTTGAGCTTGCGGTTTCAGAAATCGGTGATACTTTTATCGATATGAGCGGCTGGGGTAAAGGATTTGTCGTTGTAAACGGGTTTAATATCGGTAGATTCTGGGAAGCGGGGCCTCAGTTTAAGTTATATATTCCTGGTCCAATTTTGAGGATTGGTCGCAACGAGATCATTATTTTCGAGTCTGACGGTATTGCTAGAGATTTTGTTGTGTTAAAAGATGAGCCATCTATTTGGACTCAGGAAAATTATTAGAAAAAGGATGATTAAAATGATTAGAAAAGCGTCGATTATGAAATTAAAACCAGGTTTTCACGAGGAGTATAAGTTGCGCCACGATGATTTGTGGACCGAGATGGGTGAAATGTTAAAGGCTCATGGTTCGAATAATTATTCTATCTTTTTATGCGAGGCGACTGATACGTTGTTTGCTTACGTTGAAATCGAATCGGAAGAGCTGTGGGGTGAAGTTGCGAGTACAGATATTTGTCAAAAGTGGTGGGCTTATATGAGAGATATCATGGAAGTTAATGACGATAACAGTCCAGTTTCAACCCCGCTTAAAGAGGTTTTCTATTTAGCGTAGGATAAAATATTGTTAAAAGATAGGAAAATTTACTACTAAACATCTGCACTTTTTTTACTAACAGAAGTTTTTTATTTTTACTTTTTTTCGGTTTCAGCTCCGTATTTTAGCTAGTTGTGTTGGTAACTTGGAATACGGTTGTAATGTAATAATTTTCTTTGCCTTTTCTACTTGCATAGAACGTTTATTTTGTGTTATAATGTCAAATATCGACTAATGAAAGCGAATAAAATAATAGAGGTTATAATTAATGAATGCGAAATTGTTAGAAAAATTATCTGTCATTACTAAAGAAGAGCAAAGTTTATTAGATGGGAAAACTAGTGTTAATTTTGAGAATTATAGTAAAGATTCGAGCTTCGTAATTGATTCTGATGTGCTTTTGCAAAAGGGTAAATTGATCGAGATTCGCCCTCATACACGTTTTGTTCATTTTCCAAAGCATCGTCACAATTATATTGAGATGATCTATATGGCGAAAGGTAGCACAACTCATATTGTTAATGATCAGGAAATTGTGTTAAATGTTGGTGATATTTTATTTCTTTCACAGGCGGCTATTCAAGAAATAAAACCTGCTGGTGCTGATGATATTGCGATTAATTTTATTATTTTGCCAGAGTTTTTTGATAAGGTGTTTCAGCTTTTAGATGGTGTGAAGAATCCGCTTAGTGAGTTTTTGATGAGTTGTGTTTTTAAGAGTCAGAGTGATTATACGCATATGTACTTTAATGTTGCCGAGATTATTCCGATTCAAAATTTAATTGAGAACATGGTTTATAGTTTGATGAATAAAGTTTATAACAAGTACACAATTAATCAGACGACGATGAGTTTACTTCTTTTGCAAATTATGAATCATACTGATAAAATCGAATCGTCTAACTCTGATTTTAAAGGAGAGCTTGCGATTAATGTATTAAGTTATATTAACAAAAACTTCAAGGATGGTAGTCTTACAGAGCTTGCTGATGAACTAAATTACGACATGCACTGGCTAAGTAAGGAGATAAAAAACCAAACTGGGAAAAATTTCACCACATTATTACAAGAAAAGCGCATGTTGCAAGCAACTTATTTGTTAAAACAAACCCAAATTCCAGTTGCCGATATCGTGTTTGCAGTCGGTTATGAAAACTCAAGTTTCTTTTTCAGAAAATTTAAAGAGGCTTATGGAGTATCACCGAAAAAATATCGTTCTGGCGCTTCATAGTGCGAAAGTAGTTCATAGTTTACAAACATATAAATTTATGTCACGGATTTAGGATTATTATGTTGACCATTTGTAAGTTGTGATATAGAGAATTTTAAATGATAATTGTATGTTCCATATATATATAGGGCGAAAAACTTAGGAAATCACACTTTAAAAGTTGAAAATTAAAACTCACAATATCGGTTGTAAAAATAACAAATTTGGTCCTTAAAAAAATTTTTAATCCGTGCTATAATATCGGTATCATAAAAGTTGTTAGCGTAACTCAAAAATGAATTTGCGAACAACTTGATAAATATTGGAGGGAAAAAACATGAAAAAAATGTACAGAAGTTTTCTAGCATTAACAGCAGTTTTATTATTAGGTTTTGTTTTAACAGCGTGTGGAGATGAATTAGCAAATGATCCAGTAACGCCAGAACCACCAGTTGCAGCAGAACCAGCTCCAGCACCAGTACCTGAACCAGAGCCAGAAGGTTATGATCCTGTTGAAATCAGCGTTTGGTGGTGGGGTGGAGATCACCGTCACCAGTTAACAACTGAAGCAATTGAATTATTCCAAGAGCGTTACCCACACATCACAGTAAACTTTGACTTCGCTGGATGGGCAGATTACTGGACAATGTTAACAACTGCAGCTGCTGGTAATGGATTACCAACAGTTATGCAAATGGACTTAACACGTTTAACTGAGTTTACTGTAAACAACTTAATCGTGCCGTTAAACCCATTCTTTGCTGATGGAACAATCGACGTAAGTAACGTTGATATGGCTTCTCACAACGGAATGTTAAACATTGATGGAGATTATATGGCTATCTCTTTAGGAGCTAACGCTTTCGCAATGGTTTATAACACTGAGCTTGCTGCAGAACTTGGATTAGAATTCGGTCCTGATTTAACTTGGGATGAGTTCGCTGACATGATGCGTGGAGCAAAAGCAGAACGTGAAGATTTCTACGGATTTGCTTTCGGAGCTGCTATCTATGAATTATTAAACATATATGTACGTGACGCTGGATATGCTATGTACGGTGATGGAGAACTAGGTGCACCACGTGAAGTATTAGTTGACTTCTTTACTATGGTACAAGAGCTTGAAGATGAAGGTCTTGTTTTAACTATCGAAAGAGAAGCAGCGTTAACTGAAGGACAAAGTGTATTACACCACGAAATCGTTATTTCTCAGTTATTCGCATCTAACCAAATCGTTCACCAACAAAATGCTTACGTTGAAGCTGAGTTAGGACTTGCGTTATTACCACGTATCGCTGGTGGACGCGGAGGAAACTGGATTCGTTCATCTATGCAATTTGCTATCACTAGCCAAGCTACTCCTGAAGAGCAAGCTGCTGGTGCTAAATTCATCAACTTCTGGACTAATGATTTAGAAGTAAACGAAATCTTAAACGCAGAGCGTGGAGCGCCAATCTCTGATGTAGTTCGTAACCACTTAGCTCCATTAGTAGATCCTGTAGTAAGAAGAACATTTGATATTTTACCAGTTGTTGCTGAGCATGCTTCACCTGCTGATAGAATTTCTCCAGCTGAGCAAGCTGCTGTTCGTAGCTATGTTGACCGTGCTTCTGAAGCATTACGTATGGGTGAAATGACACCTGAAGAAGCAGCAGACTTCGTAATCGAAGGTGCTGAAGATGCATTCGGTTGGTAATCAAAAGAAATAAGTTCTTTGGTATATAAATCAAGATTAGATTGTGCACTGGGGGATATACCTCGGTGCACAATTTAATTTAAGGAGGAAATAATGTGGCTAGTGCAATATTAACAAAAGAAATCGAACAAGATATAGATGTTGAAAAAGTTCGAGCAAAAGGTCGCAAGAAACGAGCTCGTAAAGAAACAATAGTTGGATATGCCTTCATCCTTCCATGGCTCATTGGTTTTTTAGTATTAACTGTAGGTGCGATGGGATATTCATTTTACCTATCATTTACATCATATAACATCTTTTCACCACCAGAGTGGATTGGACTTGCAAATTATCAACGTATTTTTGATGCAATCAACCCATTTTCAGATGCACGCGGGGATGCTCGCTTTGTAAATTCACTTAGAAGAACATTTTTATTCGTATTTACATCGGTGCCACTACGTATTTCAGTAGCATTAGGAGTGGCGTTATTATTTAAGAAAAAACGAAAAGGTACAACGTTATTTACAACATTATACTACGTTCCATCAATTATCGGTGGTAGTGTAGCCGTTGCAATCATTTGGGGTCAATTATTTAGCTATACAGGAGTACTGAATGCGTTCCTACGTTTATTTGGAATTTCGGGTTACGCATGGTTATCTTCACCTAGAACTGCAATTTGGATGCTAGTATTATTATCACTTTGGCAGTTTGGTGCACCAATGATTATTTTCTTAGCAGGCCTTCGTCAAATTCCACAAGAATTATATGAAGCTGCAAGTATCGATGGGGCAAGTACATTTTCACAATTTAGAAAAATTACATTACCAATGTTATCACCAGTTATATTCTTCAACTTAGTAATGGCATTAATTGGTGGTTTCCAAGTCTTCGCATCAGCATTCTTAATTACTGGTGGAGGACCTCTTGATAGTACATTCTTCTATGCTCTACATATTTATCACCAAGCATTTACTTACGGAAGAATGGGTTATGCATCTGCATTAGGATGGGTAATGTTAGTATTTATCGTAAGTATTACAGGAATCGTGTTCGCAGGTCAAAAACGTTGGGTACATTATTCATCGGAATAGGAGGAGAAATATTATGCAAAGTATGAAAAAACAAAGACAAATTTCAAATTTCTTCTACTATACGTTAGTAGCGGCATTTGGATTCTTAATGCTTTACCCAGTTGTATGGACAGCAATGAGTTCGCTACAACCAAATATTCAAATTTTCAACTATCCGTTAGAAATATGGCCACGTGAATTTATGTGGGATAACTGGACTGACGGATGGGCAGGATTTGGACAATACGGATTCGCACGATTTACAATGAATACAATAATCGTTGTATCGTTTGCACTAGTTGGAACAGTTTCAACAGCAGCTTTAGTATCATTTGGATTTGCGCGTATCAAATTTAAAGGTAAAAAAATCGCCTTCGCACTTCTAATGGGTTCTGTAATGTTACCAGGACAATTATTATTAATCCCAACATTCTTAATTTTCAACAACATGGGATGGGTTGGTACATTCTTACCGCTAATAATTCCAGCGTTTCTAGGAGGAGGAGCATTTAATATCTTCTTATTAATCCAGTTTATGCGAGGAATTCCAAAAGAACTCGACGAAGCAGCAATTGTCGACGGATGTTCAACGTTCGGAGTTTTCTTCAATGTAATCTTACCACTTATAAAGCCTGCTCTTGTAACGATTGCTATTTTCACACTATTAAACTCGTGGGATGACTTCATGGGACCATTAATTTATTTACGAGGACCAGCAAACAGAACAATCGCCTTAGGTTTACGTGACTTTATGGATGCAACATCTGGAATTAACTGGGGACCATTACTCGCTATGGCCACTTTCTCAATCATTCCTCAGCTAGTTTTATTCGCAATCTTCCAAAAGAGTATTATCGAAGGTATTGCAACAACTGGTATCAAATAAAAAAGGAAATTGGAGGAATGAGCTATGATTTTTGAAATCGGCGGATTAATATTATTAGTATTTGCCGTAACTCTTTTAGTAGGACTTGCGAGTGCTTCAATTTGGGTTGCTATCAACAGAGAAGTAAATGGTTTCGAATCAGTGTTAAATATTATATTTAGTTTCTTGCTAGCAAGCATTCTTATAGTAATGAATTCCTACGTATTAGAAGCAGCAGAAGTACCAACCTATATAGTATTAAGTGTCTACTTTATCCATGTGATGGTTGGAACTTATATGTTAACATTACGTATGAAAAGTAATTTAATAAAGCAGATTATCGTAGTACTTGGAGTTGTTGGTTATACAACAACGATGTTAATAATGAGTTATGGTTTTGTATTAACAATCGCAGCAATTGCAATGATTGCTTTAGGTATTGTAACAGGTATTTATCGCCTCATACAAAAAAGACAAAATCGACATCTTGGTCGTATCTAAATATAAATTTAATCGGCTATATCAGATTTATTTGATATGGCCATATTTTGTTATAAAGGAGCTTAAATTAAAATGATGAATGATCCAACAGAAGGCGTTCTTTATAAATTTTTAGACGGCATATCAAACCTCGTAATTATTAATCTACTCTGGATTTTATTTACTATACTCGGGGGTGTAATATTCGGCTGGGCACCGGCAACTATCGCAATGTTCACCATTTACAGAAACCGCGCACAAGGAAACAAGGATCAAAGTAACATAAAAGCAATGTGGCAGACATACAAACACGAATTTATCCGCGCTAACCTCGTCGGAAATGTCATGTTAATCGCAGGCGCATCGCTACTATTTTACGGATTCACACTAAGGCAATGGCAAGGTGTTTACGGACTACTTATGTGGGTAATCTTCGTTTTCACCGCTTTCGTCTACCTGCTCGTACTCGCATTCATCTTCCCGGTCTTCATTCACTATAAAATAAAATTCGTGGAATATTTCAGATATGCGCTTATGATCGGCCTTTCACATCTTTTTCATGCGATTATCATTCTGGGAATTGTCGGTTTGTTTTTCTGGGTCTCTTCATTATGGATCCAATTTTACATCTTAATGACGTTTAGTTTATCAGCGTTTTTCGTCACTTATATTTCGATGGCTGTGTTTAATAGAATTGAGTACAAACAAGAAAAAAATGAACATCAAGAGGACTAAAAAATGATTAGATTATTTGAAACAAATAAGATTCGTCCACAAGTAATTCTAAATGGAATATGGGATTTTCATCTTGAAAATAGTTCTATAAAAGAAAAAATACCTGTTCCATCATGTTGGGAAATGTTTCCGAACTATGAAACTTATCGAGGGTTGGCATTTTATTCGAAAATAGTTAATATTACTAAAAAAACGAACATCCGCTTAGTTTTTAAAGGAGTTAGTCACACAGCTCGTGTCTTTTGGAATGGCGAATTTGTAAAGCATCATTATAATGCATATACGCCTTTTTCACACATCATTAAAGATGTTGAACCGGGCTCTTACGAGTTAAAAATCGAAGTTGATAACAGTTTTAATGAGCATTCAGCGCTTCACGTTCCTAACGATTATTATACATACGGCGGAATAACTAGAGCTGTTGCGCTTGAATATTTAAATGATTATTTTATCGAACGTTTAGAATTTGTTTCAAAATTTATAAATGGAAAATGGCAAGCAACATTTAGAGCAATCGTAAAAAATTTGACGGATGCCGAATTTGCGTCTGTTAATATCAATTTTAACATCGCAAATCAAATTATCAACGGAAAAATTATAAGTCGTTCAAATGACGAATTAATTTTTGAATCTGTTCACGATTTTGATAATGTACTATCATGGTGCAACGAAGCTCCTAATTTGTATTTCTTAGAAGCACAATTAACTCAAGATGGCGTTTTAATTGATGATTTGATTGAACGTGTTGGTTTCAGAGAAATCAAAGTTGAAAATGATAAGATATTACTAAATAATAAACAATTATTTTTAACAGGATTTAATCGTCACGAGGACCATCCGCTAGAAGGTTGTGCACTAAGTTTTATGTCAATGGCAAAAGATATTGCGATTTTGAAGGATTTAGGTAGCAATACTGTGCGTACTTCGCATTATCCAAACGATGAGCTGTTTTTGGATTTATGTGACGAGCACGGGCTTTATGTGTGGGAAGAAAATCATGCGCGCGGTTTAAGTGAACTTAGGATGGAAAATCCAAATTTTGATAAACAATGCGCTGATTGTATTGATGAAATGGTAAAAAATCATTTTAATCATCCTTCGATAATTATTTGGGCCGTTTTGAATGAATGTGCTAGTAATACGGTTTATGGAAAGAATTGTTATGCGAATCAGATTAATCAAATTAAATCGCTTGATAGTTCACGTCCAGTGACATTTGCGACGTGTCATCAAAATGATGAATTAAGTTTAGTGCTTGCTGATATTATTTCGTGGAATTTATATTATGGATGGTACGAAAGTGTTGATACTGCTACGGCATTTGAAAAATTATTAGAGTTTTCTGATAAAATCGGTGGAGCGGGTAAACCATTTATCATGAGCGAATTTGGTGGTGGGGCAATTCCTGGATATCGAGATCGTCGTCGTGTTAAATGGTCTGAAGAAAAACAGGTTGATATTTTAACGGATAATTTAAGCGTATATTTAAATCATTCACGAATATCCGGCGCTTTGATTTGGCAATTTTGTGATTGTTTAGTTACTGAGGAAGAGTGGTTTCATGCTCGTCCTCGCACGAAAAATAATAAAGGTATTGTCGATGAATTTAGACGTCCGAAACTTGCTTACGATGTTGTAAAGCAAATGTTTGAAGCAAAAATCAAAAATGATACTGTAAGTATAAACGAGAAGGAAGATTTCTAATGAATACCAATATAAATTTAAAAGACAAGATTAATTTGGTTCTAAATCATTTAATCGGACTAGAAAATCAATCATTTGATGACGATGTAAATCCCTTAGAGGGTTTCTTCGCTCGTGATTTCGGGATTAAACCTTGGGACTGGCCTCAAGGAGTAGCGCTTTATAGTATGAATTATTTTCAAGAATTAAAGTGCGAGGACATTTATGATGAATTTTTTAACAACTGGATTGTTGATAATATAGAATCCGGTTTGCCATCAGCGAATATCAACACGACTGCTCCATATTTAATGTTGATCTCTTTAGCTCCTAGAACTAATAATACTGAATATTTAAAAATGTGTGAAGAACGTGCTGAATTTTTAATGAATGAACTTCCTAAAACTCAAGAAGGCGGATTCCAACATACAACAAGTGGAAGTTATGACAAAAACGATGTTATCTTAAATGAAGAACAACTTTGGGCTGATACATTTTTTATGTCAATTCTATTTTTAGCCAAAGCTGGAAAAGTGTTTAAGCGAACAGATTGGTCAGAAGAGGCTATTTATCAAATTTTAATCCATTTAAAATATTTACAAGATCCGCGTACAGGTTTACTTAATCACGGTTGGAGTTTTGAACGAATGGATAATTTTGGAGCGATTAAGTGGTGTCGTGGAAATTGTTGGTTTACTTTTGGGATTTTACAAATTCTCGACGAACTCGAAGGTGTAATTTCAGAATCCACGAAACGTTTTGTTCTGAATGCATTTATTGCTCAAGTTAAGACGATTGCGAGTATTGTTGGCGAGAATGGTTTGTGGCATACTGTATTACTTAACGCGGATAGTTACGAAGAATCTTCTGGAAGTGCTGGCTTTATTGCGGGTATTTTTCAAGGAATTCGTAAAGGCATTCTAAGTAAAGAATATCTACCTCTTGCGGAAACGTCTCTACTCGCTTTAATTAATAATATTAAAGATAACGGTGAAGTTGCAAATGTTTCTGCTGGTACGGCGATGGGAATGGATGAATTGCATTATAATAATATTATTACTGCGCCAATGCCTTATGGTCAGTCACTTACAGCTATCGCGTTAATTGAAGCAAATGCATATTATCAATCTGTTTTATAAATTTTATGAGGTGGTTTTATGACGACAATTTTTCTTGCTGGTGATTCGACCGTTACTAACCAAGAATGTTTGCCCTTCGCCGGGTGGGGGCAAATGTTCGGGTTGCATTTTGATGATAATGTTAAGGTTGTAAACTATGCCCATTCCGGATGCTCGTCTTTGAGCTTTATTGAACAGGGACGTCTTGCTAGAATTGGAAACGAATTACAAAAAGGTGATTACTTGTTCATACAATTTGGGCACAATGATGAAAAAGATAATGAGTGGTATAGTGACCCTTTTACAACATTCACAGATAATTTGCGAATTTATATCAAATTGGCTAGAGATAAAAGTGCGACTCCTGTGTTGGTGACTCCTGTGTTTAGGCGGTTGTTTTGCGATGCTGGGGTGTTGTTTGATTCTCATCTTGATTACGCGGTTGCTGTTAGAGATCTTGCTGCGTCGGATGGTGTAGTGCTTATTGATCTTCATAAGCGAAGTGGGGATTTGTTAGAGGTTCTTGGTTCTGAAGCTTCTAAAGATATATTTTTGCATATTGGTCCTGGTGTTTATGATGATTTTCCTGATGGGCTTGTTGATGATACGCATTTTTCGGTTATAGGTGCGGGAGAAATAGCTAAACTAGTAGTTGCTGAGATTGTTGACAAAAAAGATGATTTGGCACGGTTTATTATTTAATTTAATTTTTTAGGAGATGTTGTTTTTATGAAGAAAAGATATGTACAAGTTGGAACTGGTGGGCGTGCGCGATTTTTCTATGAGTCTGTTGCATCGGATTTTAAAGATACGAGCGAGATGGTTGGTTTTTGTGATATTTCGCAAACGCGTATGAATTTTGCGAATGAGTTGTTATCTCGTCATGGTCACACGAAAGTACCTACGTATTTACACACGCAATTTGACCAAATGTTAGATGAGTTGAAACCTGATTTTGTTATAGTTACAACTACTGACCGTAATCATCATGATTATATTATTCGTTCAATGGAAAAAGGTTATGATGTTATTTCTGAGAAACCGATGACTATCGACGAGGAAAAGGCGCAGGAAATTATCGATTGTCAAAAGCGTACTGGAAAAAGTTTGCGCGTGACATTTAATTATCGTTATTCTCCGCATAATACGAAAATTCGCGAACTAATTCGTGATTGTGTTATTGGTGACGTATTCTCTATTCATTTCGAGTGGTTACTTAATACGCAGCATGGGGCTGATTATTTTAGAAGATGGCATCGCAACAAGGAAAATAGTGGTGGACTACTTGTTCACAAATCCACGCATCATTTTGACTTAGTTAATTTCTGGTTAAACTCGAAACCGAAGACAGTTTTTGCGTTTGGTGACCTCAATTTTTATGGGCAAGCTTGCGCTGAGGCGCGTGGAGTAGAAAAGTTTTATTATCGTTGCCTTGATAACGAGTTTGCGAAAGATGATCCGTTCGCAATTGATTTACGTTCGAATGAGGAGCTTGAAGAATTATATTTGAAAGCAGAAGCTGATAGTGGCTATATTCGCGATCGTTCTGTATTTTCAGATGATATTTCTATCGAGGATACAATGGCTGTTACTGTTAAGTACAATAACGGTACACTTCTTACATATTCGTTAAATGCTTATATGCCGTGGGAAGGTTTTAATATCGCGATTAACGGTAGTAAAGGACGTATTGAGGTAAAAGTGGTTGAAATGTCATATATTAATGCTGGTGGCGACAAAGAAAAAGAAGGAGCGCTACTTGTTAAAGAAGTTGTCGTTCATCCAATGTTCGGCGCGCCTTATACAGTTGAAATTGAGGAAAAAGCTGGCGGACATGGTGGCGGCGATCCTGTGTTATTAAACGATATTTTTGGAACTCCGGAATACGACGAATTTAACCGCGCAGCTAGCCATATCGATGGTGCAATGTCTATTTTAACGGGAGTTGCGGCAAATAAATCGATAGTTTCTGGATTACCTGTTAATATTAAGGATTTAATTAACCTCTAAAAATAAAATTGGGTGCAAATTTGTACCCTTTTTTACTAGACACTATTTTCAAAAGGGAGTGTGTTATAATGAAATACAACATTAAATTACCAGCTAGTAACGATCGAGAGATTAAAATACTTAATTTTTCTGGTACAAATCCAGTAACAAACGTCGTATTAGGCGTTAATAGTTTATATTTTACAAAAAATAACGAACCGTGGTTTCCTGTTATGGGTGAGTTTCATTTTTCTCGCTATCCGGAACAATTTTGGAAAGAAGAAATTTTGAAAATGAAAGCCGGCGGTATCGAAATCATCGCGACATATATTTTTTGGATTCATCACGAAGAAGAAAAAAATGTATGGGACTGGAGCAAAGAGCGTTATTTAAGAAAATTTATTGAAATTTGCGCAGAATGTGACGTATATTGCCTACTTAGACTCGGACCTTGGAATCACGGCGAAGTGCGAAATGGCGGTTTTCCAGACTGGTTAGTCGAAGCGGGAATTGAACTAAGAAGCGATGACACCAAATATCTCGGTTACGTTAACAAATTTTACACAGAAATCTTTAATCACGCAAAAGGTTTGTTATTTAAAGATGGCGGACCAGTAATTGGCGTGCAAATAGAAAATGAATATGCCCATTGCGGCGGTTTTGGCGGCGAAAAAGGAATGCAACATATGCGCTCTTTAACGCAAATGGCGAAAGAAATTGGCTTTATCGTTCCGTATTACACATCAACAGGTTGGGGCGGTGCGTTAATTGCTGATAATTTACCAGTTATGGGAGCATACGCTGATGCACCCTAGGACCGAAGTACGTCACAACTTCCATTAACCGAGAATCATTTATTTTCAAGTGATCGTAATGATGAGGGAATCGGTAGCGACTTTGTAAGTGATAATGATACGCGCGAATATACGTTTGATCCAAGACTATATCCGTGGGCAACAGCAGAAATCGGTGGTGGAATTATGGTAACAAAACACCGCCGACCAATAATTACCGCGCGTGATACCGAAGCGATGATTCTCACTCGAATTGGCTCAGGAGCAAATTTGATTGGCTATTATATGTATCATGGAGGGACAAATCCCGAAGGAAAATTAACGACATTACAAGAATCGATACCACGCGACTGGTGCGATTTGCCGATTAAAACTTATGATTTTCAAGGGGCTCTCGGTGAATATGGAATGCCACACGAATGTTACCGCGCTTTGAAACTTCAACATATATTTTTAAAAGATTTTGGCGCAAGTTTAGCACCGACTGATGTTTATTTCCCAGAATTTAACCCAACTAGTCCAGATGATATAAATAATTTACGGATGAGTGTTCGCTATAAAGATAATTCTGGTTTCATATTTGTCAATAATCATCAACGACATCTTGATTTAACCGATAAACACGAAATCGAACTCGATATCGAACTTGATTATGATAACATCAGTTTTCCAAAATTCGATTTATTAAATCACGAATACTTAATTTTACCATTTAATTTAAAAATCGGCGATTCTGTAATTAATTATGCAACGGCGCAGCCACTTTGTATCGTTAACGAAACAGAACTCTTGTTATGGAATTTTAGTGGAAAATGTGATATCTCTATCAACGAAAAAAACTATAAGTTAACAGCCGGTGAAACGCTCGAAAGTGATGGAATAACTGTCATACTATTATCACGCGCGGATGCACTTAACACTTGGAAAATTTCGGATTGTGGGGCGGGGGCCGTAGTTCGGGATGATGGGATTGTTATCAAAGAGGGCAACGACTTTTTTGCAATTAGTTGTCTTGAATTTACCCGCAATACTATTTCGTTTAGTGAAAACATGGTTCGTGACAACGGGGATATCTTTTACGAATTCAAGCTAGATTTTAACATTGCGACTGATTCTGAAACATTTCTTGAAATCGATTATGATGGGAATATTGCGAACTTATTTTTGGGTGATAATTTGATTGCCGATAATTTTTATACTGGTTTGCCATGGCGAGTTGGGCTTAGAAGATTTGCTCAAAAAATCGAAAATAAAAAATTTGTATTGCAAGTTAAGCCACTTCGTCGTGAAGACGATATTTATTTTGAGATTGAGCCGAAGTTTGAAGATGGCGTGGCGTGTAAATTAAATGCGCTTAAAGTCGTGTGGGAAAGAAAAAAAGTTGCGTTTGGCAAGGTTGAAGGGGAGTTATAGTTATGAGATTAATTGCAGGTGCGCCTTTGTTTCGTGATCCGATTTTTGATGCGCCGACGGATCCGGTTGTGATTTGGAATAATGAGGAGTCGTGTTGGTGGATGTTGTATACGCAGAGGCGACATTCGGTGGGGAGTGTCGGGGTTGCGCATATTCATGGGTCGAAAATTGGGATTGCGTCGTCGGATGATGGTTCAAATTGGCTTTATCGGGGGACGCTTCCTGGGCTTGATATCGAACCGGGTCATAATACGTTTTGGGCGCCGGAGGTTATTTTTGCGGATGGATTGTATCATATGTATCTGAGTTATATTCAGGGAGTCCCGACAAATTGGAATCGTGAGAGACATATTTTACATTTTACGGCGGATAATTTGTGGAATTGGGCATTTAAGAGTAAATTAGAATTATCGTCAAATCGTGTGATTGATGCGTGTGTTTACGAAATCGCGCCTTCAGTTTTTAAAATGTGGTACAAGGATGAGGTGAATAATTCGCATTCTTACGCGGCGATTAGTTCTGATTTGTATAACTGGGAAGTTGTTGGCCCAGAGATTACGTTTAATTCGCATGAAGGGGCTAATGTATTTGAGCTTAGTGGGAAAAAGTGGCTTATTACTGATGAATGGCGTGGTTTGGGTGTTTATTTTAGTGATGATTTTTCTAATTGGCATCGTCAAGGAAACATTATGTTTGAAGGCGGAATCCGCGATTTTGATGGTGTAATGGCTAGTCATCCGGATGTCGTTGTTACACCGTCTGGCGCGTATATTTTCTATTTTACACATTATAACTGGAAAAATGAAAACCGGTTAGATAAGTCTTATATTCCTCGAGATGCTGATAATAAAACATGTATCCAGGTAGCAGAACTCAAAGTCGTAGATGGAGTTTTAGTTTGCGAACGGGATGAATTTGAATTTGAGATGAGGGGATTGGATGAGTAATATCTTAAGCGTCATAGATAATTTAATAAAACCACAAGCGGAATTTTCTGCGATGCCTTTTTGGTTTATTAATGATGATTTGCAAGCAGATGAATTAAAATCGCAACTAGAGGATTTCAAAGCAAAAGGGATAGATGGCGTAGTTGTTCACCCTCGAATCGGAATACCGAAATCAATTCCTTATTTATCTGATGTATATTTTGAACATATTAAATTTATCGTTGAGTCGGCTGATTCGCTTGAGATGAAAATTATTTTATACGATGAAGGGATGTATCCTTCAGGAGCTGCTAATGGTTTAATCGTAAAAGAGAATCCAAAACACGCAGCAAAAGCTATCGTCTTAAGCGATGAAAAAGTTGGAAGAGTTTTACATGAATTTAGCGACGGAAAATTCCTTGTCGAAGTTTACAGCGGTGGTACTATAAGAGGAATTCATTTCGGGGAGGATGACGGTGAGGAATTCGCTCCGAAAGCTGCGGATATTTTAAACCCAGAAGTTGTTTCTAAATTTATCGAGCTTACTCATGATCAGTATTATAAACATCTGAAAAAATATTTTGGTAATACAATTATTGCATTTTTTACTGATGAGCCTGAGCCGCTTGGTAGAAATACAGTTGATATGCATGACTGGACAGACGGAATAGATCAATTGATATTAGATGCGGGTGGAAAGTTGGAAGAGCTTCGCGGATTATTCGATGGAGTAGAAAATAATACGACGAGACTTCATAGATTGTTAATTCGCGACCGTTTTAATGAGGTTTATTACAAGGTGTTGTCGTTATGGTGTGAAAAACATGGAATTGCATTAACTGGTCATCCAGCTGCTAGTGATGATATCGATGAGGAAATCCATTTTCAAGTTCCAGGTCAAGATCTTATCTTCAGAATGGTTTCACCCGAGGAAGGTGGAATTTACAATTTTAATAGCGTTCAGGGTAAATGTTCGGCTGATGCAGCTAGACATTTAGGTCGCCGAAGAAACTCGAATGAATGTTTTGGCGTTTGTGTTCGCGACCAAATACCTTGGTATTTTACTGGTGAAGATATGAAATGGTATATTGATTGGTTAGGAGTTCGTGGTGTGAATTTATTTCTACCGCACGCATTTTATTATAGTATAAGAGGAAAGCGAAAAGATGAACGTCCGCCTGATGTAGGACCAAATAGTATTTGGTGGCCACATTATAATTATTTCTCAAGTTACATGAAGAGAGTTTCTAATTTAATGACTGATTCAATAAATGTGACAAATATCGCCATTTTATGCGAAAGTAAGGATATGCCTTGGAAGGAATTAATTCCACTTTATGAGAATCAAATAGAATTTAATTATCTAGCAAAAGCATTAATTCAAAATAAAAATCCCCAGAATGTAGAAATCGAAGGATATAATTACGATATAATACTGAATCCAGAAGATAAGGACTTTAAAGAAAAGTGTAACAAATTAGTTGAAACATACGAACGGGATTTTGTGACATCAACATTTTGCCAACATTTAAGAGTAACCCATGTTATTAAAGACGAGATGGATTTTTATTTCCTTTTTAACGAAGGGAATACAGAAATTGATACTTTGTATAGTACGAAAATTTCAGGTAATCCAATTTTTATCGATCTCTGGAATGGCTTTTATAAAAAGGGGAGTTTCGAATTAAAATTAAGACCGTTTGAAACACTATTAATTGGTTTTAGCAACGAAAAAATAGATTTTCCTCCGCTAGAGGAATATTTTGAATTAGGAAATATTACAAATAAATTTATTTATGAAACTGAAAGTACAGAAGATCTAACTAAAACTTACGTGTGCAAATACGACCTTAGTGGGATAAATAAACCCGTAACTTTTGAAGTAACAGGTGAAGAAATGGCTGAATGTTACCTTGATGGAAAATTCGTAGGTGTGAGTTTTGCTTCACCACATAAATTTGATATTGATTCTGTATCTAATTTGCATGAAATAAAAATTATTATGACTGGTAATCTTGCGAATAAATATAGCGATTCAAAAATTGATTATGGTTTAAATTATAAAGTTTAATATAAATTATTTTTTCAACAATAATTCGAATGTCGAATTTTAAGTTAAAAAGATTCTCTTTAAAAATTACACAAACTAGGTCGCTAATAAACCAAAAAGTGTCGTTGTTTGCATTTTGATTGTCTTATATACTTAAAAGGACTTAATTTTTTTGTACATAGAAAGGGTGGTCTTATGCATCGTTATAATTTTATTAAGGGTGAAATTCTCTATGATAATAAATTAGCTGACGAAAATGATATTAGCGACTTCGTTATTGAAGGAAATATGGCAAGAAATTTTGAAAATAATTGGTTGATTTTGGAAAATGAGATTTCTGTTGCTGCGAACGACGATAAGGGGCATTGGGTTATGTGGTGTCCTAAAACTTTTCCTGATAACATTATGGTCGAGTGGGAATTTAAACCGTTAAGAGAGCCTGGTTTATGTATGTTCTTTTTTGCAGCGAAAGGACTTGATGAAAAAGATTTATTTGATTCGTCGTTATTAAAACGTACAGGACTTTATCCTCAATATCATTCTAGCGATATTAATGCTCTTCATTTATCGTACTTTAGAAGAAAGTGGGCAGAAGAACGAGAGTTTTCCACATGCAACCTAAGAAAAAGTAGCGGTTTTCATCTAGTTGCTCAAGGTGCTGATCCGATTCCTACAGTAATTGATGCAACTAGTTATCGCATTAGGCTTGTTAAATACGAGTCTATTGTTCAATTTAGTATTAATGATTTAGTAGTTTTAGAGTGGAAAGATTTAGGTGAAGAGTTTGGAACTGTTTTAAACTCGGGTAAAATCGGATTTAGACAAATGGCGCCGATGAAAGCTCAATATCGAAATTTAATAGTTAGTAGGGCAATATTGAAGGAGAATTCATTATGAAATTATCGTGGTTAAATCAAGCACCAGCTGAAAAAACAGGAATTACTTGGGGAGTTCCGTGGAGCAAAGGAACCCTTGCTAGGACTGAATCTTTAAAATTAGAAGAAACTAGATTACAATCGTGGCCTATGGCGTTTTGGCCTGATGGCAGTGTTAAATGGACAGGTCACGCAGCTCTTTTAAATAGTGAAATGGAAACAAATTTGGTAATTTCAAAGGGTGATAATTTAGAACCTCGCGATAATTTGAAAATTGACGAGTTTGAAAATTATTTTATCATTGATACAGGAGTTATGAAAACTATTATTAATAAATCTGGAAATAAAATTATTGATGAGATAATTCAAAACAATTATGTAATCTCTAGTCATGCTAAGATTAAACTTGTATTGGAACAAGTTTCAGAGAAAAATGATATTAAAAATATTAAGCAAACGTCTGTATTCGGTAAAATTGAAGATGTTAGTATTGAGAGAACGGGAAATATATATGCTGTTTTGAAAGTTAAAGGCTCGCATTCAGGACAATTTCCTTTTACTTTGCGATTTTCGTTTTTTGCTGGAAGTTCTCAGATAAAAATTATTCATTCTTTTTATTACGACGATAAAGGTGAAGACGTTAACGTTAAAGGAATTGGCTTATCATTTGGAGTTAACGTAGCGGGAGAATTGTGGAATAGGCAGATTCGAGTTGCGACAGAAACTGGTTTTTATAATGAAAATTCGAAACTATTTTTATCTCGCCGTCATAGAAAACCACAAGCTTTTAAACATCAAATTTCTGGTAAAATGGTCAGTCGACATGAAATCGAAACTCTTGAAAGTGGTAATTCTTTAAAAATTGAAAGTTGGAATAATGATACATCTGTATTTGGAAATTCAGATGGCAACGCAATATGGAATGATTTCAAATTGGTTCAAAGTTCAGCTCAAGGGTATAAATTTAGTAAACGAACTAATAAAAATTGCAGTTGGGTTAATGCTTTTAATGGTTTTGTCGCACGTGGAGTTATATATGCTGGTGGTGAAAATGGTGGAATTGCAGTTGGTTTAAAGGATTTTTGGCAAAAATATCCAGCCTCGTTTGATGTCTTAGGTCTTGGAAATGATAATTCTGAAATGATAATTTGGTTATGGTCACCTGATTCTGAAGCGATGGATATGCGTCATTATTCGGAGACGACACACGTCAAAAGTGCTTATGAGGGCTTTGATGAGATGCGTGCGACTCCAATTGGAATTGCGAATACGAGCGAAATTTATTTGAAAGTTTTTCATGATGTCGCGTCAAATGAAGTGCTAGAAGATTTTACTAGAACTGTTCAAGAGCCACCATTACTTATTTGCGAACCAACATATTATCACGAGACTCAGTCATTAGGCGTTTGGAGTTTGCCGAATCGAGATACGAAAATCGGAAACTTCTTAGAAAATCAATTAGATGCTTGCTTGCAATTTTACTTGAATGAGGTAAAACAACGTAATTGGTATGGTTATTGGAATTACGGTGATTTTATGCACACCTATGATTCGGTCCGTAATCAATGGTACTACGATATGGGTGGTTACGCGTGGCATAATACTGAACTTGTTCCTAATATATGGTTATGGTATTCATTTCTGAGAACAGGTCGCTCTGATATTTTTAGATTGGCTGAGGCTATGACAAGACACACAAGTGAGGTAGATAGGTATCACTTTGGTGAATATGAAGGTCTAGGTTCTAGACACAATGTGAGTCATTGGGGGTGTGGATGTAAAGAGGCGCGTATCGCGATGGCTGGTTTGCATAAATATTATTACTTTTTAACAGCTGACGAACGAACCCGTGAACTTTTAGAGTCTGTAAAAGATGCAGATTTTGCAATGGACCGACTTGATCCAATGAGAGAGTTTTATAGTGATGATCAACACAAAACTCATGCTCGTGTAGGTCCAGATTGGTCTGCCTTCTGTTCAAATTGGTTATCTGAATGGGAACGTACAGAGGACAAAAATTATTTAAATAAAATAAAAATGGGCCTCCAAAATTTAAAAGATGCACCGTATGGTTTGCTATCCGGTCCAACTTACGGCTATAATACAGAAACTTCTGAGCTTATTTATATGGGAACTGGAAATTCAGGTGGACATCATATGATTATAGCGTTTGGTGCTCCACAAGTTTGGATGGAAATGGCTGAACTTATTGCTGATTCCGACTTTAAAAAGATGATAGCTGATTTTGGAAGGTTTTATCTTTTAAGTAATGATGAAAAATTAGCTTATTCAGAAGGGAAGCTTTCTGATGCCCATTGTAACTGGCCAATGTTTGCTGCGAGCATGTGCGCCTACGCCGCGAATTACTTCGATGATGAACTAATAGCAGAAAAGGCATGGGATTTACTGTTGAACGATTCATTTAGCGGAATGAAACTACCTTTTACAGTCACCAAGGTAAATAATTGGAAAAATTTACAAGAAGTAGAGTGGATTACAACAAATGTGATATCTCAGTGGTGCTTGAATGTTATTGTTTGTTTAGAATTAATTGGCTATAAGTTAAAAGATTTAGATTACTCGTTTTAAAATTAAGAGCAACAAAAAACAGCCGCTTAAGCTGTTTTTTGTTGCTCTTTCAAATATTCTTCATTACGTCTGAATAACTGGTAAGTTATTGCCATCCATCCATATGAAAATAATGATATCCCAAAAAATAATGCGAGACCGGGAATCATAAAACTAATTGAAAATATAATCCACGTCCATAAACCTAAGATAATAGTGTAATGTGGTCGAAAAATCATAAATGCAAAACTTTGTATAAATGCTTTTTTTACTTTAACTTCATAATGAACAAGTAAAGGAAATATATAAAGAGTTAGGCCGGCTAAGATAAATGCTGAGAATGTTGATAATCCAGTTAGAATGTTAAAAATGATTTCGTCATGTAAAATAAAATTTTGCCTATTGATGTATATAATAACACTAAGTGTTGAAATAATCAATCCAATCTTATTGCTCTCTACAAAGTAAGACTTATAGTTAGAAAAAAAAGACCTAAATGCAAATTTTTCTCTTGACATAATGTGATCACGAAGTACAGCGAGTACAGATGATGTACTGGGTGCCCAACCAAATACGATACCACCTAAAAGAGTGCCTACAATCCAACAAAAGCTTAATGTAAAGAAAGTAAATATTAAATCTGCTAAATTATACAACTTTTCCATCGAACTAAATGAGTTCATTAAATCACATCCTAATACTTTTTTATTACTTTAGCACATCTAGATGAAAAAAGCAACTGTTTTCAAATATTTAATTTAAATAGGATATCTTAAACAAATACAGTCGTTTTTTTTTCAAATTAGGTCATTATAATAATGATTTCTATGTTGTATAATATGTCTATAAAACGAAAGAGAAAACATTTACTTTCGAAAAGATAAAGGGGTAATACAAATGAAAAAGTTCAAAAAATTACTAGCGGTACCACTTACTGTTGCATCATTTAGTTTATTATTAGCTGGATGTGATAACAATAATGATTCGGGAGCAATTCGCATAATGGCACCTGTTCTCTCAGAAATAGCGCCTGAAAACGATAGTATTGTTCAACAAACTATTGAAGAATTGACAGGATTCGAGATGGATATCACTTGGATTCCAAATAGTGCTTATGGAGATCGATTATCTTTAGTTTTAGCTGGAGATGATGTTCCAGAGGTATTGATTGTTCCTGGTGTACCAAATAATGATTCTGTAATCGTTGGAGGAGTTGCTCATGGTGCGTTTTGGAATTTAGATCCATTTATAGATCAATTTCCATACCTTGCTAATATGAATGCTGGCGTTAGAATGAACGCTTCGTTTAACGGAGCAACATATGGTATTTATCGTGCGAGGGATTTAATCAGAGCGTCTATCAACATCCGACGTGATTGGTTAGATGAACTAGGAATGGATTTACCACGCACTCTCGAAGAATTTACTGATATGTGTTTTGCATTTAGAGATCAAATCGCGGGAGATACATACTGTTTAACTATTCCTCAGTGGAATGGTAAAAACAATCATGGTCCACTAGATATAATCGCGGTAATGTTTGGTGCTCCTAATAGAACTGCTATCGTAAACGGTCAAGTAGTATTTGATTTTATGACACCGGAATATATCGAAGCTCTCGAATGGGTAAGAATGCTGTTAGAAGAAGGGTTAATTAACTCTGACTTTGTAACAATGCCAACTGATGAGTGGAACAATGATTTCATGAATGATCGAGCTGGTGCTATTATGGATATGCAATCTCGAGGAATGAGTTTATCTAATTTAATGCGTGACCGCAATGGAGCTGAGGAAGGTAGTGATTGGGTTGCAATGACTGGAAACTTCTCTACTCATAATGGTGATTTTATTTTACCAACAACTGGGTTTAATGGTGGGATAATGATTCCAACAGCTTCTGTAACTACAGAAGAGCGATTGTTAGAAGTGTTAACATTTTTAAACTATTTAAACTCAGAACAAATCCATATAATCTTGAACTTAGGGGTTGAAGATGTTCACTGGTTCTGGAATGAGCAAGGAGTATTTGAAAGAATAGTTGACGAGGACGAAGCTACCGAGCGTCAGAATGTTGCAACAATTGCTTCGTTTGCTCAAATCGGTATGGGTGTAGGTGGATTTACATTACCGGCATCATTCAACGAAGAAACTGGTACTAGATTAGAGCTAGAGCGAGTTGCTATCCGTGATGGACAAAGATATCAAGATATTGCTGTCTTTAATCCAACTCAGCCATTTATCTCAGAAACAGCAACTTTGCGTGGTGCTATCTTAGATGACATTATGTTAGATGCACGTATTCAATTTATAGCAGGCCAAATCGATCGCGCTGGATTCGAATCAGAAGTACAACGTTGGTTAGATTCAGGAGGCCAAACTGTAATCGAAGAATTAACAGAATTATATTTGTCAGTTCAATAAAATAAAAATAATTAAGAAAGGATGCACACGGTAATTAAATATTATCTGTGCGTCTTTCTTTTTGAGGAGAAAATAAAAATGAAAGATAACGTAATGGTTTTAAATACAGAATCGAATTGTGAAAATGTGGTTCAAAATCCATGGTTTATATGTCAAAAGGTGAACAGCGCGCCTACAATAAATGAAATTGGTCTTCCACAAGCGTTAACGATAAATTATAGTAATGAAATAAAAGAAATTCCTGTAGAATGGGAGCTAATTGAGGCTCCTTGGGAATGTAATGAATTATTGTATTATCCTCATGTAGAAGGAGTTTATACTTTTTCGTGCTATATAGAAAAATGTAAATTTGAACAGAAAATATTCGTTTCGAATGAAGCTGTGCCTGTTAAAAGAAAACGAAAGATGGAAAAATTAAATCGTGGTCTTGTAGTGGTTCCTTTAATTGAAGGAGAAGGAAATTTAGTGAAATGGAGGACGTTAGCCACCGAATACGATCACTATTTGTTGTTTGATATTTATCGAAATGATGAGAAGATAAATATTAAACCAGTTGATGGTGGAAATTATGTTGATAAATTAGGTAAAGCGAATGACGAATATTATGTAATTGAATTGTCATCTGGAGAAAAAAGTGAAATTTCTGTAGCCCTGAAAAATAATTATATGGACATAAAATTACAACAACCTAAACCAAGAAAAAATCCAGCGATAAAATATGGTGCACCTGAAAATACACCTGATATAACCTATACAGCAAATGATATGTCAGTAGCTGATGTGAATGGTGACGGGAAATATGAATTACTAGTTAAATGGATTCCGTCAGAGCAAAGAGATCCAGGTTTATCTCCACAGCATACAGGGGAAACAATTTTTGATTTATATACTCTAGAAGGAGAAATATTATGGAGAATAAATCTCGGGATAAATATAACATCAAGCGCGCATCATAGTTCCTTTAACTTTTATGATATTAATGAAGATGGCATTGCTGAGTTTATAATTAAAACCGCAGATGGAACTAGAGTCTATAAACCAAAAGATAACGGCGAAATTTGTGATTTATTTGACTTGGCTTTTTTCACTATAGGAGATGCCAATGCCGTTTGGGTTGGTGAACTTTTAAACCCTTTAAACAATGAAATAAATAAATCGACATTAGGTAGGATTTCTACTGGTCCTGAGTTTTTAACTGTTTTCAATGGCTTGACAGGTATGCCTATTGATACCATTAATTATTTTGCACCATATGGAATTATGGAAGATTGGGGTGATTTCGGAGACTACGGAAATAATCGAAGTGATCGTTTTTTAGCGGCTGTAGCCTATTTACCTAAACTTGATGACACAAATAGACCTTATCCTTCTGTAATTGAGGTGAGAGGGCACTACGGACCTTTATTCGTTGGAGCATATCAATTAATAGATGAAAAATTAATTTTAAAATGGACTTTTAAACTTCGCGATTGGGTAAAAGAAGGCTTTTATGGAAATCACAGTATATCAATTGCAGATGTGAACAGCGATGGCTTTGATGAGTTAATATTCGGGAGTGTGGTTTTAAAACATGATGGTTGTCCACTATGGATTGCAGATGGAAGTCGTGGAACGCTAAAAGGGACACATGGTGATGCTCTTCACGTAACAAAAATGAATCCAAACTCTGATGAGTTCTATATTATGACTCCTCTGGAAAGGCAAGCGCCTAATGTTAAAGTATATAATGCAAGGACTGGTGCGACACTATGGGAATATTCTTTGAATTTACCGGATGTTGGGCGCGGAATCGCAGCAAATATTACACCTACACCTGGCTTTGAAATATGGGCAGGAGAGCCGCCAATTCCTGGAGCAAAAAAAGGAACGCCTATATATAATTTAGTTACTGGCGAATTATTAGATATAGAACAGCCAGGACGAAATTTTAGAATTTATTGGAATGGCGATTTATTATCAGAATTGTTAGATGGTGTTGTGGAAAAACCTTTAAATATTACCAAATATAACTATTTTACTGGAAAAACTGAACTGGTTCAAGATTTTATAGGGACACAATCTAATAATCATACAAAAGCAAATCCATGTCTTCAGGCAGATATCTTTGGTGACTGGCGCGAAGAAGTCATAGTTAGAACAAATGAAGAAGATACTATTCGAATTTACACGACAAACATTCCAACAGATTATTGTATTTTTACACTTATGCATGAACCAACTTATCGACTGCAAACTAATTGCCAAAATGCGACTTATAATCAACCACCACATTTAGGATTTTACTTAGGTGAAGACATAAAATTAAAAGTTTTAGAGAGAAAGATTCCTAAGCCTGATGTAATAATTTAATCTTAAATTAGCGTAAAATTGCAAGACTCAGCTTTTTTAACTTAATTGTGTGAGGAAATGATAAAATTTCTGCTGGTGAGGTATGCTCTCTACACTAAATGAAACAATTAGGAATTTAGTCACATAAGAAACCAAAATCGGTTGTTTTTTTAAATAACATAGGACATTGTATGGAAAGTGTTTTTGCCATATAATTAATTATACGGGATAAGCAACGTTTTGCTTTATTCCATAAATAGAAAAAGGGGTGTGGAGCGATGAACGATGTTAGTTTTGCAATTAACAAGTCAGATTCACCTGAAGAGATAATCTTTATAAAGAAAAATTTAGGTTTAATGAAGCATATTTGGTTACATAAATGGCTTTATTTAATGTTAGTTCCTGGAATATTATATTTTGCCATATTTAGATATGGACCTATGTTTGGTATAGTTATGGCATTTCAAAATTTTCACCCAACACTAGGAATTGGTGACAGCCCTTGGGTCGGACTTATGTGGTTCAGAGAATTTTTTGGCAGTCCGGATTTCTTAAGAATTATGATTAATACGATGTCGCTAGGTGTTTTAAGTATTACATTAGGATTTTCTGCACCAATTATTTTCGCTTTATTGTTAAACGAACTTAAAGGAGCAGTTTACAAACGTTGTGTACAAACAGCGATTTATGTACCGCACTTTGTATCTTGGGCGATAGTGTCTGCTTTAACTATTATGCTTTTTAATAGTAACGGAGGATTCATGTTCGATTTCTTAGAAAATATATTTGGACGCCCAGTTAATATTTTAACAAACCCATCATCTTTTAGATGGATGATTCTGCTTCAAGGTATTTGGAAGAACGCTGGATTCGGTACAATTATATATTTAGCTGCGCTATCATCTGTAGACCCAGAGCTTTATGAGGCAGCAATTATGGATGGTGCTGGAAGATGGAGGCGTTTATGGCATATCACATTACCAGCTATTAGACCAATCGTTGTAATTATGTTAATCTTAGCTTGCGGTAATTTTTTATCAACTGGTTTCGAGCAAATTTATTTGATGCAAAATTCATTGAACAGACCAGTTGCATTAGTTTTCGATCTATTCGTTTATCAAATCGGAATACAACGTGGTATGTTTAGTTATGCAACTGCTGTAGGACTGTTTAATTCCGTAGTTGGAATTGTTTTAGTAGTTACAGCTAATCTAGTCGCAAAAAAAGTCGATCCAGAAGCTGGTATTTTCTAACAAAGGAGTGAAACATTATGAAAGTAAAAAAAAGAAGAAAAGATATATTTAATACACCAGCCGGAAGAGTGTTCGATATTTTTAATTTTGTGATAATGGGATTATTCGGATTTCTTACATTAGCGCCATTCTTGTATGTTTTAGCGGGTTCTTTTGCGACAGAATTGGAAATTACAACACGAAACTTTTTCCTTTGGCCTAGAGATTTTTCAAATGAAGCATACAGATTTATATTTGCAACTGGAACTGTTATAGATAGTATGATTAGAACAGCAGGCGTAACAGCAGTAGGAACAATAATACAATTAATATTCACATTTACTTTTGCATACCCATTATCTCGTCCTAATTTAAAAGGAAGAAAACTTATTATGAAACTTGTATTATTTACAATGTTATTTGGAGGAGGGATGATTCCTACTTTTATGGTAGTAAGGAATTTAGGACTTCTTAATACTTATTGGGCCTTAATGTTGCCGGCAGCAATTAGTCCATTTAATTTAATAGTAATTATTAATAATTTTAAAAGATTTCCAAAAGAGCTGATTGAAGCTGCACATATTGATGGATGTTCTGAAATGGGAACTTTCTTAAGGATTGTTCTTCCGCTATCAAAACCAATAATCGCAACATTCGCATTATTTTATGCTGTAGGTATTTGGAACGACTTCTTTAGTGCATTCATTTATATAACAGATAGCAGTATGTGGACAGTTCAGGTTGTACTAAGACAAGTAACAGCATTATCAGCAACAACAATGGATACCGTAGTTGAGGGGATTTTAGAAGTGCCAGAAACAGCTGTTCGTTTTGCGACAATTATCGTTGCAACTGTTCCAATTCTTTGTGTTTACCCATTCCTTCAAAAGCACTTTGCAAAAGGTATGATGGTTGGATCAATAAAGGGTTAATTATATGAGATATTCTTTTGATAAATTATACCATGGAGCGTGTTATTATCCGGAATTGTGGGATGAGAATATTATTGCAGAAGATATACGTTTAATGAAAGAAACAGGGATTAACGTTGTTCGTATCGGAGAATTTTGGTGGAGTACCGTAGAACCTAACGAAGGTGAGTATAAAGTTGAAATAATCACGAAGTGGCTAGATTTATTTTACGAAAATAGCATACAAGTCATAATGTGCACTCCTACGCCGACACCACCAATTTGGGTAACAGACAAACATCCTGAAAGATTACATATAAATGAGTTTGGGCAACAGATGATGCATGGAGCTCGACAACATATTTGTACAAATAATCCTGTTTTCAGAAAGTTATGCGAACTGATTATTGAAAAAATTTCTATTAGCATTGGTAATCATCCTGCAATTATTATGTGGCAACTTGATAATGAATTTAAAGCTCATGTAAGTGAATGTTATTGCGATAATTGCAAAATTCAGTGGCATGAATGGTTAGAAAAAGAATATGGATGTATTAAAAATTTAAACAAAAACTGGGGGACTAGAATTTGGAGTGAGGAATATCGTCGCTTCGATCAAGTACCTCTTCCTTTAGAAAATACGCCATTTCTACACCATCCGTCACTTGTTACGAAATATAAAATTTTTCATCGTATGAAAATCGCCGAATTCGCTCTACTTCAAGCTAAAATAATAAAAAAACATTCAAATTTACCAATTACGACTAATGGTGGTATGGGGTTTTCTGTTCATAACGAATGGTTGTTCGACAATCTCGATATGGTTGGCTTTGATACTTATGCAAATGCAGATAATTATCCGGCATTTTTAATTAATTGTGATTTGTGGCGAGGATTAAAGCCGAATCAACCTTTTTGGCTGTTAGAAACCAGCGCCTCGCATGCCGGACACATTAAAAGTAATCCAAATCCTCATCCGAACGGATATTTAGTTGCAGAAGCGGTTAGCAATTATGCCTTGGGTGGAATTGGATTTTTGTATTGGTTATGGCGCGGTCAACGAGTTGGTTGCGAGATAAACCACTCAGCAGTAATTAGTACATGGGGAAAACCAAGCATTGGGTATCAAAATGTACTGAAGGTAGAAGCGACACGTAAAAAAATAGAGTCATTCATTTTAAATACTAAACTTTCTCAATCAGAACTTGCTTTCACGTATTCAGATATGGCAAGAATTATGATGGAAACAGAACCGATGGGACTAATGAAAAATCACTATCGTACACTAACGACTGAAATATATAAAAGAATTCTAAATACTGGCATCTCGCGTGATTTAATTCCGGAAAATGGAGATTTTTCGAATTATAAAATACTTTTCACGCCTTTTATTAAATATTTATCAACAAATTACATTTT